>Ga0131853_10000017_pt1 | contig 254323 bp, 245 predicted proteins | sample TergutLab28metaG_FD_92764 | JGI IMG/M metagenome (GOLD analysis project Ga0131853, IMG submission 92764) | Labiotermes labralis P1 segment gut microbial communities from Petit-Saut dam, French Guiana - Lab288 P1 (version 2) (version 2) | ecosystem: Host-associated > Arthropoda: Insects >... | reverse complement strand
ATGAATTGGTTAATACTATGAACCCCGATTGGATAGATTTAGCAATTAATTTATTTGCATAAGATATTGCGGCTTCGCCTAGATTCTTCGTCGCCACCTTGTGGCTCCTCTGAATGACGTGTATGAAGTGGTCTTTTAGTTAAATTCAGCTGGGATAATAAACGTTATGTGGCTCGTCAAAAAATCCCTTGCGGGATTATTCAATTTCCATTGCTGTTTTCGCTGTGTTATGTTGCCATTGATTGTATTGTTCTTTCAGTTCTTCGAATTTAAAACCACGCTCCTCGAAATTTTTAAAATGCTTTAATTTTATTCCAATATGTATTTCATTTATTTTATGATCGGTAACAAGATTAATATAGTTTTGTGCCGAACCCGCATTTAAGAGTGACGCATTATTATATCTCTGTTGGTCTTGTAAATCAACAATCTCCATAACCGTTTCATAAGCAGCATCATCTTCTTGTATGTTGTAATTTTGTTCTATAGTTGTACAATTCATTTTTTTCTCCTTATATACTTCTACCATAATTCTAGTTATTTGTCAAAGTCACAACCTCTACCCCGTTTTCCAAGATTATTAATGTGTTCTCGTAATGTGCGGCAAGCTTTCCATCAACCGTGATTGCCGTCCATTTATCAGACGCAGTCTTTAAATCCTTTACACCCATGTTTATCATTGGTTCGATTGCGATAACACTATGTAATGGAAGACGAGTACGCACAATTTCCTTTAACTTTGGGATTGATTTTTTTGGTGGAATAAAGTTGGGTATAAGTGGGTCTTCATGAACCTTTTCACCTACGCCATGTCCAAAATATCGATCAACTATGGAATATGTTGAATTTACACGTATATAATTTTCAATTCTCTCGCCTATGTCACCAACTTTGCTCATAGCCTTTAATCCACGTATTGCCTCGAAAAAACTTTGCTCGGTTATTTGGATAAGGTGTTTTGCTTCATCGGAAATCTCACCAATCGCAAAAGTTCTTGCGGCATCGGTACACATTCCATTAAACCGCACCCCAACATCAATCGAAATGATATCACCATCTTTTAGTATTTTATCTTTTCGTGGCATGCCATGAATACTTTCTTCGTTTATACTTGTACATATTGAATACTTGTAACCGTTATAGTTTTGAAAACTTGGTTCTGCACCACTTGATCTTATATAATCTTCGGCAATTCGATCAAGTTCCAATGTAGATATCCCTGATCTCAAACTTTCTTGAAGCAATACCAAAGTATGAGACAAAATCTTGCCACTTTGCCGCACATTATCCAATTGCTCGGTGTTATATACCTTGATATTTTTCATTACTCATCCTATCTTTAACAAATGTGGTTTTACCGCATTATATACGTCAATTGGCATCATGTCTTTTGTGATTTTGATTTTTACAAGATTGCCACGCTGGACATAAAACCCAGACATTGCATCCGCCTCGGCATGATAGCTTGCAAGTCTGTTACGAATTATTGCTTCCTTGTCATCTTCTCTTTGATAAAGGTCTGCCCCACATTTTCGGCATTGTTCAATTTGTCCAAGTTTAACATTATGATTCTTTTCACATTTTGTGCATATCCATCGCCCACTAAGTCGTTCGATTACAATTTCGTCTTCTATATCAAGTTCTATTACAAGGTCGATTTTAACATAGTCATTTAAAAGATTTGCTTGATTAAATGTTCTTGGATATCCGTCAAGAATAAATCCATTTTTAACATCATTTTCTTTTAACCTGTCAAAAATCATTTTAACCGTGATATCGTCGGGGACCCAAAGTCCCGCTTTTGAATATTCTTCTGCCGCAATTCCAAGCGGAGTTCTTTCTTTTATATTTTTTCGGAAAATCATACCAGTAGAAATATGGGTAGTAGGAAAATCGTCCATAATATAATCGACAAGTGTCCCTTTACCTGCACCACTCGGACCTAGTAAAATTAATTTCATATGTCCCTCCGTTTCTTGTTCAAAACACGAAAAGCGAAAACGAAAACCATGCTTTGTGTCTTCATTTTCGCTTTGTTAATTTATTTTTCTTATTTCAAAAATCCTTTATAACTTTTAACCATCATTTGTGCTTGAAGTTGCTTATCAAATTCAAGAGCAACAGACACACAAATCAATATACCTATGGATGTAAATGCATTGGTCAACGCATTACCATCGTCTCCCATCACGGCTCGGAATATGATTGCAGGAACAAGAGCCATAATCATAAGGAATATCGCACCAAATAATGTAATTCGGTTATGTACCTTTTTAAGGTAATCCCGAGTTGGTATACCTGGTCGGAATCCAAGAATAAATCCACCATTTTGTTGAATTTGTCGTGACACATCGTCTGGGTTGAAACTTAGGCTTGCATAGAAGTAACTGAAACCCAAGATCAATAATGCAGTCAATACAATATTCGCCCAACTTCCCGCACCCATGTATTGTGCATACCAAGCATACGCGTCACTTCCAGGCCAGAACATACTCATAATTAATTGTGGAAAGTTCAAAATCGAAAATGCGAAAATGATTGGAATAACACCGACGGCGTTAATTTTTATTGGAATGTTTGCGCTTTGTCCGCCGTACATTTTGTTGCCTTTGACCTGTTTTGCATAACTGACTGGAATTCGGCGTTCAGCCAAGTCAACGAACACAACAAAGAAGAAAATCAATGTAAGTGTTGCAATGAATACAAGTGGAGTTGAAATTGCGTTAATGTCTTCGAATACTGCAAGGATACTTGCATAGAATGCACCAACACCTGTACTTATAATACCAACGAAAATCAACATACTCATACCGTTACCGATACCGTGTTCTGTGATTTTGTCACCAAGCCATACCGTGAACATAGCACCCGAAGTCAATGCAAGCACAACTATCGCACCGATTAAGAATTCAGGAATATTTTCACCGAACAAGTTACCTTGGATATGACCAGCAAGACCAAGTGAAACAACAATTGCAATTGCCTGAGCAAGTGCCATCACAAGTGCAACATAACGTGTATATACCGCAATCTTACGACGACCTTCATCCCCTTGTTTTGATAATCTTTCAAGTGATGGAACAGCAATAGTTAAAAGCTGCATGACAATCGAACTTGTAATATATGGTCCGACACCAAGTGCCAATATTGCACCATTAGCAAGCGCACCCCCAGCAAGCGAGTTCAATAGACCAAGGAATGCCGCAGCCCCCGATGCCTCGATTTCTGTGCTGAACATTGCTGGGTTAATTCCTGGAATTGGAATAAACGCACCAATTCGATATACAAGCAAAAGAGCGAGAGTGATTAAAATCTTTCTCCTCACATCTTTCATTCTGCATGCTTCGACGATTGTTTTAAACATTTAAATGCTCCCGCGGATACAGATTACTCAGCAGTTTTGCTGACGATTACCTCTGCTTTTCCTCCTGCTTTTTCGATTTTCTCTTTTGCAGAACCAGTAAACTTCGCAGCACGCACAGTAAGTGCTACTGTCAATTCACCGTCACCAAGAACTTTCAAACCGTATGGTTCGATTTTTCCGATAAGACCAAAGTCTTTAAGAAATTCAGCTGTGATTTCGGTTTTTGCTTTGAATTGATTAAGGTCGCCGACATTAACAATAGAATATTCCTTAGCAAAATTATTGGTAAATCCACGCTTTGGCAAACGTCTTAAAAGAGGCATTTGTCCACCCTCGAAACCAGGACGAACACCGCCGCCTGAACGCGCCCATTGACCTTTGTGACCTTTACCTGCAGTTTTACCTTTTCCTGATCCAATACCACGCCCAAGTTGTTTTCCGCGTTTTTTCGCACCTTCGGCTGGTTTAAGTTCGTTGATTAACATATGTATCTCCCTTTACGCTTCGCTATACGCTTTCAGCGTTTGACATTAGGATAAATTTTGACTATGCCTTATGTCATTTTTCGCCTCATTATCCGAGACTCGGTTTTTAATTCTAGTTCTTAGTATTATTTTTCAATTTTTACAAGGTGTGCAACAACATGAATCATCCCGCGGATTGCTGGGTTGTCCTTGTGAAGTTTGCTGTCCCCAATCTTTTTAAGACCAAGTGCTTGTACTGTGCGAAGTTGACGCTTTGTACAACCTTGAAGTCCCCCAACAAGAATAACGGTTACTTCACCATTGCTTTCGTATGGTGCTTTGCCTTTTGGCTTTTCGGTTTTTTCTACCTTTTTAGCTGCTGGCTTTTCTGCTTTTGGTGCTTCCACTTTTTTAGCAGGAGCCTTAGGTGCAGGGGCTGCTTTTGGTGCAACTTCCTTTTTTACAGCAGGTACTTTAGCTGCAACAGGCTTGGCTGGTGACTTAGCCACCGCTGGTTTTGCCGCAGGTTTTTCTGTTTTTGGTGCAGCTGCCTTTGCTGGTGTAGCTTTTGCTGCTGGTTTCTTTACTTCTTTTTTTTCTTCCATGATATCCTCCCAAATATTTTACATGAATTTTATCAGACTTATCACTATTTTACAATTTTGTTTTTCCGCGAAGGTGTGCAATTTCTTCAGCTGTGCGAAGTTGTAATATCGCATCCATCGAAGCCTTGACCACGTTTGTTGAGTTGGTCGAACCATAACACTTTGCGGTAACATCTTTGTATCCCGCAAGGTCAAGCACAGCACGAACCGAAATCCCAGCAACTAATCCAGAACCTTCTTTCGATGGAATCATTTTAACTTTACTTGTACCAAATTTTCCGATAACTTCATGAGGAATTGTGGTTCCACGAATAGGAACTGTTTTAAGGTTCTTTTTTGCATCTGCCTCGGCTTTTCGAATTGCTTCGGTTACTTCTTTTGCTTTTCCGTTACCTACTGCTACACGACCTGCTCTGTCTCCGACCACTACAAGTGCGTTAAATCGAAGCGCACGACCACCTTTGGTTACCTTTGTAATACGGTTAACGCCAATAAGCTTTGATGCAATTTCACCTGCACCTACTTCTGCACGCTTTTCACGAGGAGCCGCTTTTTTATAAGCCGCCGCACGTGCCGCATCATTACCAGCAGATTTGTGTGATTTAGCATCACTTTTTAACACAGCATCCGCAGAAACAAGGTTCGCACCATGTTCTAATGCCGATTCTGCACCGCTTGCAACAACCTCTTCGGTTATGTCTTCGACTTTCTCTTTGTTTTCTTCCATGATATCTCCTTATACCCCGCTTCCAACTTCGCTACCGCTCGTTGTTGCGAGATCTCCGACTCGCTTCGCTTACTCAGGGCTCCGCCCTTTTTATTTAAAACTTTAATCCCGCATCTCTTGCGCCATCTGCAACTTGTGCTATACGACCGTGATATACGTAACCATTTCTGTCAAATACAACTGTTGTGATTTTCTTTGCTTTTGCCATCTTGCCAAGTTCTTGACCAATTATAAATGCCTGTTCTTTTTTTGTCTTGCCTTTTATAAGCCCAGCCATTTCTTTTTGTTTTGTATTACATGCAACAAGGGTAACACCTTTGTCATCATCGATAATTTGGGCATAGACATGATTAAGACTTCTGTATACAGAAAGACGTGGACGGTCTTTTGTCCCATGAATGTCACTTGTTCTCTTTGCGCGCCATTTACGCTCTTGATTTTTATCTGGCTTTGTTATCATGATGTACTCTCCTTGTTTCGCTTCTTTATTTACCGCTACGCACTTCGCCTCTGGCTTGTGCTTGCTAGATCCTTCTGCGTCCTACGGACTCCGCTCAGGATGACGCTACGCGTCATTTCTTCTTACCTTTTGCACCTGATTTTGATTCTTTTCTTATCACACGTTCATCGCTGTAACGAATACCGTACATGTGGTATGGCTCTACTGGACGAAGGTCACGGATTTTTGATGCAACTGACCCTACTTGTTCTCTTGATGCACCGCTTACTTGAATTACTTGACCAATACCATCTTTTCCAAGGTTTAACGCAGCAATTTCTTGTGGAGTTAATACTTTGAACTTGATACCATTTTCCGCTTTGATTTCGCTTGGATGGCTCATCCCTAGGTTAAGTAACAAGCCTTCACCTTTCATAGCCGCTTTGTAACCAACACCATTAAGGATAAGAGTTCTTGTCCAACCTTCTTTTACACCCTTGATCATATTTTGGATAAGACGATTGTAAAGTCCGTGAAGCGCCCTTGCTTGGTTAGAGTCATTTCCACGTTCTACTTTAACAGTCCCGTCTTCAACCTTGACAGTTATAGGCGATTTGATGGTCTGTTCAAGTGTTGCATTTGGTCCGCTCACTTTTACATTACCATTTTCAAATTCTACCGATACACCTGCCGGTACTGTGATTAATGTTTTTCCAACTCTGCTCATGATATCTCCCTTATATTCAACTTTACTTACTATATTGCTGTAACCCGATACTGGGTCCAGGCGTCGCCTCTGATTACCAGATGTATGCAAGTACCTCTCCACCAAGATTTTGTTCACGTGCACTCTTGTCTGTCATAATACCTTTTGATGTGCTTATGATAGCAATACCAAGTCCATTCAATACCCTTGGAAGCTCGTCGCTTTTTGAGTAAACACGAAGTCCAGGCTTTGAAATACGGCGAAGACCTTGAATAACGCGTTGACGTCCATTGTGAATTTTGAATGTCAAACGCATCCAATCACGATTGTGGTCATCCTTGATATCTTCAACACCGCTTATGTAACCTTCGTCCAACAAAATTGTTGCAACTTCGCGCTTGATTTTAGAAGTAGGAACTTCTACACTCTCAAAACGCGCACCAATTGCGTTACGTATACGTGTAAGCATATCCGCGATTGGGTCGGTCACTACTGTGTTTTTTGCTTTTTTCATAATCATCTCCTTATCTACCGCTTCACACTCGTTTCACTCGTGCTTGCTAGATTCTTCACTCGCTTTCGCTTATTCAGAATGACGTAAATGTTGTCATTTTCTTACCATGAAGATTTACGCACTCCAGGAAGTTCTCCTTTAAGTGCCATTTCTCGGAAACACACACGGCAAATACCATATTTTTTCAAGACAGCCTTTGGTCTTCCGCATACATTGCAACGTGTAATTTCACGAACTTTGCATGGTTTACCATTAAGCTTTGCACCTCTTGCGTGTGTTTGTTTTTTTCCGGCTTTTGCCATACCTTTATCTCCTTATTTCTTTCTGAATGGAAATCCCATTAATGTAAGGAGTTCCAAGCTATCTTCTTTATTTTCTGCGGTGGTAACGACAGCTATATCGAAACCACGGATTTTTTCAACTTTATCGTAATCAATTTCTGGGAACACAAGTTGCTCTTTAATTCCAAGTGCATAATTTCCGAATTGGTCGAAACTCTTTGGGTTAAGACCAGAGAAGTCACGAACCCTTGGGAATGCAACCGAGATCAATTTGTCCATAAATAAGTACATCTTGCGACCACGAAGTGTGACCTTTGCACCAATTCTTTGACCTTCACGCAATTTGAAGTTAGAAATTGATTTTTTCGCCTTTGTAATTACCGCTTTTTGACCAGTAATTTGACCAAGTTCATCAACCGCTGCTGTGAACTTTTTAGTGTCATCCTTTACGTCACCAAGTCCCATGTTAAGAATAATTTTTTCAATTCTTGGCACAGCCATGATATTGCCATACTTTTCAACAAGTGACGGTACAATTTCTTTGTGGTATTTTTCGTGAAGACGGTTAAAATACACGCGCTCTTTGGCTGGCTTTTTTGCCTTTGGCGTTGCTGCAGGTTTTGCAGCTGCTGGCTTTGCCGCAGATGCTTTTGGTGCAACTTTTTTTACTTCTTTTTCCATGAGTTCTCCTCGTTTATTTACCGCTTCGCTCTTCGCTCCGCTCGTGCTTACCTAGACCCATTCGACTCGGCTTTGCCTCGCTCAGGGTGACGCTTCGCGTCAGTTATCTATCAACTTCCACCTGTTTTTCTTGGAAGATTCATTGTTTTTGATACACTCTCTGGCTTTTTGATTTTTGTATCTGCCGTTGCTTTTACTTCTCTTCTTTGAAGTGGTTTCTTGTCTGTTTTTTCTTCTTTCTTTTCTTCGACTACTTCTTCTTTTGCTTTTTCTTTTACCTTCACAAACTTCTTATCAAGGACTTCTTCACACTTTGCACAAACACGGACTTTTTTGTCGCCTACAAATTTGTAACCAACTCGTGTTGCTTTTCCACATTTACAAAGGATTTGGACATTAGAAATATGGATGTTACCAGGACGCTTTTCACGTGCACTTTTTTGTTGTGCAGAACGTGCTTTTTTATGTTTTGTTACCATGTTGACACCGTCGACAACAACTGTGCCGTTGTCAACATCTACCGCAAGAATTTTTCCTTTCTTGCCCTTGTCTTTACCAGAAATAACAACAACTGTGTCGCCGCGTTTAATTCTTACTTTGTTCGCTTTTTCCATGATTTTCTCCATTTACCGCTTCGCACTTCACTTCGTTTGTGCTTGCTGGCTCCCTCGACTTCGTTTTACTTCGCTCGGGATGACGCTACGCGTCACTTTTTGTTTCGTGGTTTATCGTTTAACGATTACAATACCTCGGGTGCCAAAGATACAATTTTCATGTAACCTTTTTCACGAAGTTCACGTGCAACTGGTCCGAAAATTCTTGTCCCTATTGGGTTACCCTCTTTGTTAATAATAACAGCAGCGTTATCATCAAATCGGATGTGTGTACCGTCTTTTCTTTTAACTTGTTTTACTGTACGCACGATTACCGCTTTGATAACATCACCCTTTTTTACCATACCGCCAGGAGTCGCCACTTTGACAGACGCCACAACAACGTCGCCAATTCCACCACTATGTCTTACCGATCCACCCAAAACACGGATTACCCCGATTTGTTTTGCGCCTGTGTTGTCGGCTACATTCATTCTTGATTCTTGTTGAACCATAACTTGCTCCTTTTAGTACCGCTTCGCATTTCACCTCGGCTCATGCTTGCTAGTTCCTTCGATTTCGGTCTATTACTTCGCTTTTTCGATAATTTTTACAAGTCTGAAGTGCTTGTCTTTTGAAAGTGGACGTGTTTCCATAATTTCTACGGTGTCACCAATTCCACATTCGTTGCTCTCGTCATGTGCCTTGAATTTTTTAGACCTTGTTACCGTCTTTTTGTAAAGAGGGTGTGGTTTTTTCTCGGTAATCAACACAACGATTGTCTTGTCCATTTTGTTTGACACAACTTTACCTGTACGTGTCTTTCTCATGTTACGGTCACCTTGCTCTACAACCTTTGGTTCTGGCTTTGGCTTAGCAACTTTTACTGGTGCTGGTTTTTCAACCTTTTCTACTTTTGGTGCAACTTCTTTCTTAGCAGCTGGTTTTGCAGGTGCTTTTTTTACTGCTGGTTTTTTTACTTCGCTCATTTTGCACCCTCCTCTTTCTTAGCTGGCTTTGTTGCTTTTTTTACCTCTTTGACTTTGCCTTTATTCTTTTCAATTCCGTATTCACGTTCTTTGATGATTGTAAGAATTCGGGCTGTGTCTTTTTTGACTGTGTTCAACATAAGAGGATTTTTTAATTGACCGACCGAATGTTGAAAGCGAAGATTAAATAATTCTTGCTTTTTGTTTGTGTATTCTTGTTTCAATTCGGCTGTGGTCATTTGGTGATAGTGTTCTGCTCTGTTCATTCTGCACCTCCTTCAACCTTTGGTTGTTCTGGCTCGGCTGTTTTTTCCACATCAAGGAATACAACTTTACCTTTTACATAACGCTTTGGAACGATTACATCACGCTTGATAAACTTACATTTACATGGAAGCTTGTGCATACCAAGACGAAGTGCCTCACGCGCCATTTCTTCCGAAACACCCGCGATTTCGTATAACACTCTGCCTGGTTTTACAACCGCTACCCATTTTTCTGGTGAACCCTTACCGCTACCCATTCGTGTCTCAGCAGGCTTTTTTGTAACAGATTTATGTGGGAAGATGTTAATCCAAACTTTACCACCACGCTTTGTATAACGTGTCATCGCAATACGTGCGGCTTCGATTTGACGGTTAGTAATCCAACATGGTTCCATAGCCACAAGACCATAGTCACCATAGGCAAGTTCATTACCTCGGGTAGCCTTTCCCGTCATACGCCCTCTATGTAATTTTCTGCGCTTTACGCGTTTTGGCATTAACATTTCCTGTTTCTCCTTATTCCTAGTACTTTTTCTGCTCTAGTGCTTTTTTTGCGGCTTCATAGTCTTCTTTCACAAGGTTTCTGTCGTACTCAGTCAAATCCGTTCTTTCTAGAATTTCTTCGCAACCTTTTATGGCTCTCTCAAGACGGTCGATTGGCATTTCCATATATGCCCTTAATACTTTTTCAAACCTTTCACTCATAATTTATTAACCCTGTGGTGCTGGTCTTGGCGCTCTGTCGCCTTGTGGACGCGGACCTTGTGGTCTTGGTCTGTTTGGATCGAATGGTGGACGTGGACGATTTGGGTCAAACGGTCTTTGTGGACGGTTCCCAAATGGTTTTTTGTCCCCGAATGCTGGTTTTCTGTCTGTACGTTCTGTTCTTGATGCACGGACGACTTCACCCGTTCTCTTTGTTTTGCCTTTGATTTCTCCGTGGCAAATCCAACATTTTACACCGATTATACCGAATGTTGTTTTTGCCTCTGCAAATCCGTACTCGATATCACTTCGAAGTGTATGTAATGGAAGGATTCCTGTTTGGTAATGTTCGCTTCGTGCGATGTCCGCACCGTCAAGACGACCACCAACCATAACTTTAATACCCTTTACACCGCTCTTCATTGCTTTTTGCATTGCCATTTTCATAGCACGTCTCCAAGCAACACGTTTTTCCAACTGGGTTGCGATTGATTGTGCCACCAATGTTGCGTCTGCGTCGATGTTTTTAACTTCGCGGATATTGATGTCAAGTTGCTTTGTTCCGACAATTTTTTGGATTTCGCCCTTTAGTTTGTCAATTCCTGCACCTTTTTGACCAATCAATACTCCTGGGCGACCTGTGTAGATGTTCACGGCAACGCGTGCATGTGTACGCTCGATTGTTACCTTTGATATTGAACAGTTATTAAGTCCAGCCTTGTTAGAGTAATTGTTCATAATGTGTTTACGGATGTCGCTGTCTTCTTTTATAAGACTTGCCATCTCGCCTTTTGGTGCTACCCATGTTGAAGACCAATCTTTGTTGACACCAACTCTGAAGCCGTGTGGATTAACTTTTTGTCCCATTACTTCCCTTCCTTTTTTGTTTCAACTTTTTTTGTCCCCACAGGTTTTTTTGCTGGTTCCTTTGCAAGTGGCTTTTCCGCCGTGCTATCTATCTTTACCGCTGGCTTTTTTGCTGTCGCAGTTTTTGCCGCTGGCTTCTTTACTTCTTTCACTTCTCCGCCCTCCGCTTTTTTAGTTTCGGTCTTCGGAGTTGCTTTTGTTGTTTTCTTAACAGGCATCTGGACTTCTTTTTCATCAAGGATTATTTTTATGTGAGAGGTTCTCTTAAGAATTCTATCCCCACGTCCTTTTGCACGTGGCATCATTCTTTTAAGAATTGGACCTGGCATTGCATAACACTCGGCTATGTAAAGGTTGTCCTTTGGCATGTTCAAGTTATTCTCGGCATTAGCAGCAGCCGAGTTCACAAGTTTCAAAATAGGATCACATGCGGATTTATTGGTTGTGCTTAAGATTGCAACCGCATCCTCGTATTTTTTACCACGCACCAAATCAAGTACGATTTGTACTTTTGATGGTGATATACGAATATAGCGTGCGACGGCATACGGGCGCTTGTCCCTTGTTTGCTCGTTACGCAATGCTTTTTCTCTTTGATTTGTTGCCATAGTATCTCCTTGTTTTGTTATCACTCATCTCACCGAGCGATTCCCATTATTGCAATACCCAAGATATTACGCATTGGGTGAAGGGGTCACCCCTTCTTGCCTTTTGCTTTGATTGCCTTTACACCACCGTGACCTGGGAAGGTTCTTGTTGGCGAGAATTCACCAAGCTTGTGCCCAACCATTTCACTTTTTACGTAAACTGGGATGTGCTTTTTACCGTTATGTACGTTGATTGTGTGACCAACGAATGATGGTAAAATTGTTGATGAACGTGACCATGTTTTAAGTGGCTTTTTTTCGTTCTTTTCGTTCATAGCCTCGATACGTTGTTCCAATTTGGCATGGACGTATGGACCCTTTTTTGTACTTCTACTCATTATTTCGTTCTCCTCTTAATAATGAATTTATTACTTGGCTTTTTCTGGGAACGTGTTTTCTTTCCGAGTGCTGGCTTGCCCCATGGGCTTACTGGTGCTGGCATACCTACTGGAGATTTACCTTCACCACCACCGTGTGGGTGATCGCATGGGTTCATCACAACCCCTCGGACAGTTGGTTTCACACCCATGTGACGTTTACGCCCAGCCTTACCGATAGAAATCAATTCGTGGTCAACGTTTCCGACACGACCGATTGTTGCGTAACATTTTTCTGGAACACGACGCATTTCACCAGAAGGCATCTTAAGGATTGCATAACCCTCGCTTCGACCTTGCAATAATGCATAGTTCCCAGCACTTCGCGCAATTTGCCCACCTTTACCTGGTTGCATCTCGATATTATGAACAGTAGAACCAATTGGCATAGATGCAAGTGGCATAGCATTTCCAACCTTGACTTCAACCGCAGGACCAGATATGACTCTGTCACCCTTTGATAATCCAAGAGGTGCTAGTATATATGCCTTTGCACCATCAACGTAATGAAGCAATGCAATATTTGCTGTACGGTTTGGGTCGTATTCGATTGCCGCTACGTTTGCTGGAACATTTGTCTTGTTTCTTTTAAAATCGATGATTCTGTATTTTTGTTTGTGACCACCACCGATGTGACGTGTAGTGATTTTCCCTTGGAAGTTTCTTCCACCTGTTTTATGTTTTGGTGCAAGAAGGCTTTTTTCGGGTGCCTTTTTCTTGTCGGTAATCTCTTCAAAAGTAGACATAGTTTTATGTCTTGTACCTGGTGATGTTGGATTAAACCGTTTTATTCCCATAATTTCTCCTAATACCGCTTCGTGCTCGCCATGCTCGCACTTGCTAGATTCTTCACTCGGCTTTGCCTCGTTCTGAATGACGTGATGAGGTTATCCCTTATTGAAGCCCCTCAAAGAATTCGATTGCCTTGGATTCTTTTGTAAGCCATACATAGGCTTTTTTCCAGTCACTTTGTTTTCCTTCGTGACGACCTTGACGCTTTGGCTTGCCTTTGTAATTTGCGATATTTACTTTTTCAACTTTTACCTTGAAGATTTCTTCAACCGCTTTTTTAACTTGTGGCTTTGTTGCGTCCTTGTGAACTTTGAATGTATAGTTCTTTGAATTAATCCCAGCAAAGCTTTTTTCACTCAAGACTGGTTTGATTATAATGTCGTAAACGTTCATGATGCGTACCTCCCGTCTATTACTTTGATTGCCTCAGCAGTTACTACAACGAACTTGTTATTCACAACGTCAAGTACACATAATTGATCAGCCGTTGTCACTTCTACCTTTTCGATGTTGTTTGCACCACGAAGGAAGTCATCGTCTTTCCCGTTTGTTACAAATAACACACGTTTTTGGTCAAGCTTCAAGTTTTCTAATATAGAAACAACGGTTTTTGTTTTCACTTCGGCAAGTTTTACATCTTTAAGAACGATTAACTCCTCGTCCGCAAGCTTTCCGCTTAGTGCACTTACAAATGCAGCAGACTTCTTTTTCTTGTTAATCTTTGTTGTAAAGTCTCTTGGCTTTGGTGCAAATGCGACTCCACCACCGATTTGGTGAGGACCCTTTGTCGAACCTTGACGTGCACGACCTGTACCTTTTTGACGGTAAGGCTTTGCCGAATGTCCGCGAACTTCACTTCTTGTTAAAGTTGACTTCGAACCTTGTCTTTGGTTGTTTTGCTGGGCAATAGCAACCTCGTGAATAAGCCCAATATTAACCTCGGCACCAAAAACGCTTGGTGATACGGTTACCGTACCCGCAGCCTTTCCTTTTTGATCAATTACTTTAATTTCCATAGTCTCTCCTATCTTTGTACACGCTTCTTTATATATAACGCTTCCAACTTCGCTTTGCTCGTTGTCGCTAGGTCCCTCGATTTCGTTTCACTTCGCTCGGGATTTCGTTCGCTATGCTCACTACACCTTTTTCTGATTCTCTTTTGCAAGTTTTTTTACCGCTTCTTTTACAACTACCATCGCGCCATCTGCTCCAGGTATTCCACCTTTAACCAAAATAACATTTTTGTCGGTGTCAACCTTTACGATTTCAAGGTTTTGGATTGTTACATTTTCGTTACCATATTGACCAGCCATTTTCTTGTTTTTAAATACTCGACTTGGGCAAGAGTTCGCACCCATAGATCCAACATGACGGTGAACAGGTCCAGTACCGTGAGACATCGGACCAACACGTGCTTGGTTCCATCTTTTGATGACACCAGTAAATCCATGTCCTTTTGTTTTTGCAGAAACGTCAACAATGTCACCCACCGCAAAGACATCACATTTGAATTCGTCGCCAACCTTGTACTCGTGACCTGGTTGCACACGGAATTCTTTAAGATAACGCTTTGGCGTTACGTTTGCCTTTTTAAATTGACCTGCGTCTGGTTTGTTAACAAGGTTTTTTCTCTTGTCCATGAAACCAACAACGATTGCCTCGTAACCGTCGATTTCCATTGTTTTAACCTGAACAACAAAACAAGGACCTGCCTCGACCACAGTCACAGGAATAACAACACCCTTGTCGCCAAAGATTTGGGTCATTCCTCTTTTAATACCTAAGATTCCTTTCATAGTCCTTCGCTCCTTGATTTTTATGCTCTATTGTTTTGGATAAGTTTATTGCGGCTTCGCCTAGATTCTTCGCTCGCTAGGCTCACTCAGAATGACGTATTATAATTTGATTTTGATTTCAACACCAGCTGGCATTTCCAATTTGGTCAACGCCTCGACAAGTTTTTGGTTTGGGTTGTAAATATCAACCAAACGCTTGTGAGTACGCTTTTCAAATTGTTCACGGCTGTCCTTGTATTTGTGAGGACTTCTGATAACCGTGATAATTTCACGCTCGGTTGGAAGAGGCACAGGACCACTTACGCTCGCAGAAAACTTTACCGCAACGTCAACAATACGTTGAAGCGCAGCCTCGACCAATCCGTGGTCGTAACCTGATAATTTTACGCGAATGTTTGATTTCATACCTTCTCCCATTTGTGTCTTCAACTGCCCCGTGTGTTTCTTTTTAAATCCTTAAAAGAAAAAAGAGCAGACACTCTTGGGTAGTTTATCTTATACCCACATCATTGTCAACCCCTTTTTATAAATTTTCTTTATAAAGTTTCATCATAAAGAGATATACGAGAATACGTCATTCTGAGGAGCAAAGCGACGGTCGCCCGTTCGCGAAGCGAACAGTACATCTCTTTCCATAATGCGCGTTGACAAAGTCAACCAGAATCTAGCAAAGCCGCAATAAGTTTTGCCAGACACAATCTCGACTTATTAGGCTTAATATAATGCGGCTTCGCCTAGATTCTTCACGCCCTCGTTACATTCAGTTGTTCAGAATGACGTACATGGGGTGGGGTCGCCCCCCAAAAAAAACACCCTCGCATTACCGAGGGTGCATTCTTTCTATTTCTTCCATAGAGTATTGCCCAGCAGTATCAAAAAATCTTTTTAACTTGGTTTGTTGGTCATCATGATTCAAATTCCTGTACTCTCCCATCGTGTCTTGTCTTTTATCATTGTTATACCAATAATCGAACATGATATTTATTTTGTTTGCGTGTTCGTGAATTTCGCCGCGCAACTTGAATTGTTCACATCCCGCTTGCTCATATGATTGTTTTGAAAATCTATGTGCTTGTTCTACCATCATTTTATCCTTTTTAAATAAATCAACCCCCGCGCTTGCAAGGGTTGTTTTTTTATTAGTTCAACCCGCTCTCGACTGCGAATACTTTGCAGAGTTCTTCGATAAATGCACGTGCAGGCTTTGTAAGTGATTCTTTGTTGTACGTTGCCTTTAGTGTTGGATTTTCAAATTCGGTTTCGAATACAACAATGCCATCTTCGGCCTCGAGATCGGTGCTAAGGATTATTCCAAGACCAACATTTTCGCGAACAAGTGATTTCATCATACCATAGTTCACAACTGTGTAACTTGCCTTTGTCTCTATATTAAGACATTTGCAAAGCGATGAGAATGTTACAAGTGGCAATGATTGGATTTGGTTTTTATTGATTGTACCGTCCAATTTAAATTCTTTTGCAAACCCGTTACCCGCGATTGCAATTTTTTTGAATTCTTTTAGATTGATTGCACCAAGACTTGTATTCTCGGTTGGACAAAATCCAATTACAAGGTCAAGGTTATATTGTCCAAGCTTCATCATTGCGTCTTCAACACGTGCATCTGTAACTTTGAATGTAACCTTTGGAAACTTTTTTGAAAAGTTTGCGATTGCGTTTGCGACAAATGATTGTGCAGGACCGCTTGCCACCGACAATCGAAGCACCGCAGTTGTTTCTTCTGTGAATTCCTTGATTGCACATTCACCATTTACGATAGACATAATCCCAGATGACACGAACTTGTACAATTCATGTGCATCCTTTGTTGATTCTACCCCACGTGGATGTGTGTGGAATAATTTCACGCCAAGTTGGCGTTCCAATTCCTTTATATTATAGGTCACGGTTGGTTGCGTGATTTGAAGGGATGCAGCCGCCTTTGAAATGTTCTTGTTGTCATAGACCGCTACGAACGATTTGTACAAATTAAAGTTTACGTTACTTGTTATCATAATACCTACTATAGAATATATTGAAGATTTTGTCAATACCCAATTTTAAAAATTACTATATTAAAGATACTATTCCCCAAGTTTACCAAGCCTTGATAAAATGCCCCCACCTCCAGCTGGTGGTGTTGGTTTATCGTCTTCGGTTGGTTTTGGTGGCTCGATATTTTGCACAGGCTGTGGATTTGAAACCTGTTGCACTTGTTCATTTTGGTTTGGTTGTGCTTGTATCGGTGTCTGTTGTGTTGGTGCATTCTGTATATTTGGTTGTTGTACCGTTGTTGATTCAGCCTGTTGAAGAGGCGTATCTTGCAACGGTTGAATTGTTGGATTTTGTTCTGGCACACTTGTAGATATTTCTTCACGCTTTGTATAATGCGCATCACCCGACATTGTTCGAATATTTGAAAGAATACTGCCCTGTGCTGCTATATTTGGTTGAACCGCATTTTGTGAAAGATTCTCGTCGGTAATCATAGATTTGTGTGCAATAGAATCAAGAAGTTCAACTTCACTTGTATCTTGCACAAGCGTTCCTTTTGGCTTGTCCTCTTCTATTACAACTGGTCTTCCTGTATGTTCTTCCATTGCTTGACGGAAACCTTGAAGACCTGTGACCTTTGCTTCTTCATTTTTCTTTTGTGCTTTTTCAATGTCACGGAATTCTTCCATAGTTAAACCATGTTCTCGTGCAATCTCACGCTTGGCACGGTTTTCTTTCATAGTCTCGAGGAAAGATTTCGATTTCGATGCGCCAGCACCAGCACGTTCTCGTGAACGTTTTAACGAATCGTTTGCAGTCTGAGCCTTGTATGCTTGGTCGTCAACCGCACCATCACCTTCGGTCATATATCTTTGGTTTTGAAGTGCAGCGTATTTTCTGTCTTGTGCTGCAATCATTAACTTCGGAGTAACAAACAATGCAATTGCCAACACCGCCAAAATGGTTCCAATCACAAACATAGCAGTAGCAGCACCAGACAAATCCGAGCCCGCCGAAAAGACAACTGAATTATCAATCACAAAAGTTCCAAAAACATGTTCACTTGCTTCATGCGAAAATTCAACAACAAAATGTCCAGTCGGAAGTGATGACGGCAAGTGTATATTAAATCCATTTTGTGATCTTGTAACAGTAATTAAATCGGTTGAAACTCCGCCCCGTCTAACCACAACCTCCATATTATTTGGAGTAACAACAGCATTTCGATAAATATTACCCATTGAAAAACCATCAACAATTCTAGATGGTGCAAGATGTTTATTCATAGCCCCTTGATTTGCCGCAACATCTACATGAATTGTTCTATTAAGACCATTTTGTCTTGCATTATAGATATTATTTCCCGAGCTGTCTCTTCCTATTATATAGTGCAAGTCTTCGGCAAATAATATTTCATACAATGCGGTAATTGGTTGCTCTATAAAATAACCATCACCTACTGGATCATCTATATCCATTGCTTGTCTGTATGCTTGTTGTCCATAGTCATTGGTATATCTTTCATATGCATAAGCACGAATTGCATATCTTCCAGCCGGTAAATTTTTCCTGAATAAAAATTCTACACCATCACCATGCCTATTATAAGAAAACCAGTTTGTTGGAACCCAATCTCCATTTACAAAACGCAAAGTAGAATATTCAAAATGATGGAAATTCATGTCATTTCTGTCTATGTTTATATGACCAATAAAAACGTCTTCCGAGTTAAATATTTGTGCAGGTCTGTGAATATATATTCCAGCAAATTGCCCATGTCTTCTAAAATAATTATGGATTCCAGTAAACATTACCGTGGTTTCAATCCCACCAAGACTAGATGGTTCAAATCGGCTAGATACCACATTCTCATTCGTTATATCTTGTTCGCTTGCGGAAATTGTTGTTGGATTATACGGGCTTGAAAAAGCTGGCAATACAAAAGCCATCGCCACTAACACAAAAACAACTATTACCCCCAAGTGTTTCATTTGCTTAATCCTACAATAAAGTATTTGCATCTTTTTGTCAAACTATTTCTGTTTTGTAAAGCCGATTAAGAAAGAAGCACGAAACTCCCCTTGTTATCGTCATTGCGAACTGTACCCAGTCCACCCCGTCATTGCGAGGAAGGATAAACCTAGAGTACTTCTAGATTTTTCATACATTCTATCGGCAAGTTCTTTATGACTTTACTTTTCGATATATACCTTACTCACTCAACATTTGTCTATATCCTTCCAATTCCCAATCTTCCAACTCGCCTGATTCAATCGCCGCTTTGATTGCACATTTATCCTCGGTTATGTGTTTACAGTTTGTGTATTTACATGTTCGTGCCATGCTAACTATTTTTTGGAAAATTGGGCTGTTCTCTATGTCTTCTTTTTCAACACCAACAATTTTAATTCCAGGCACATCAATAACTTTTCGCCCACATGCCGTATAATACATGTTACGCGAACTTGTAGTGTGTCGACCAGAATCTTTGTGACGTACACCCTTTGTTTCATTTGTGCGAAGATTCATATTAAGTAATGTATTAATAATAGTGGTCTTACCCACCCCACTTGAACCCAACAACATTACCGATTCACCCTCGGCAACGTATTTAAATAATTTCGCAACATCTGTTTTTTTAAGTGAATTAAGTGCAACAAACTCTACGCCAGGAAATTCTTTTTTAATAATATTTTTATAAAAATCAAGATTGGTGGCAAGGTCAATTTTGGTTAGTACTATTACATGTCGGACTGGTTGATCACCGCTGAGTGCCAAAAACCGTCTTATACGATTGGTTGAAAATTCTTTGTTTGCACTTGTTACAATAAGAATTGTTCCAAGGTTGGCGGCAAATCCTTGTGATCGGTTTTTGTGAAAATCGTAACGTGCTATGTAATTTTTCCTTGGCTCTACTGACTTAACAAGATACTGGTCATCCTTTTGTTCTAATACAACAAAGTCGCCAACAACAGGTGGATTGTCTTCCACATAAGAGTTATTTATAATACAGAATAACGATTGACTGTTAATATCTATGTTTACAAAATATCCCGTCTTTGCAACGCTTGTTACTTCACCGATAAGCTTTTTACTCATTTGATTATCTCCACATCATGACCGCATATATGACCAAGCGCATTTGCCTCGTCCGAATCTATATGTACCGCGGGAGCAAAGCTTTCACTTACCCTTACTACTGTATTATATAAAACTCCACCACGATCACCCAAAAACTTCACAGACACCATTTGATTATCGGCTAACCCAAATTCTGATGCCGATTTTGGATCCATGTGAATATGACGTTGTGCAACAATCACACCTTCATTAAGAGCAACCTCGCCAAGATCGGTTCTCAGAATAACACCAACACTACCATCCAGCTCACCACTCTGACGAACTGGAACGCCTTTTAATCCAAGTGCAAAGGTATCTGTTCTTGAAATTTCAACCTGGCTCTTTGCACGTACGGGTCCGATAATACCAACATTTTTCATTGTCATTTTTGGTGTCACAATTTCAACACGCTCGGCACACAAATATTGTCCTGGTTGAGACAAGTCCTTTACTGGTGTTAATTTATGTCCTTTGCTGAATAAAATATCCACATGCTCTTGTGCAAGATGAGCATGGCGCACAGATAACTCACATATTATTTTCATGGTTTTTCTCCTTTGATCTTGTAATTTTATTCTACCCTAACTTGTCATTTTTAACTACTAATTCTAACTTAGCATATAAACACTTATGTGTGGAGTAATTGGATTTTTGGGACCGAACGCAGTCCCTAATACTGTGGATGGTCTTGAATCACTTGAATATCGAGGTTATGATAGTGCAGGTGTTTCTTTTCAAAATGGTCGAGAACTTCGAGTGATTAAATCGGTCGGAAATGTTGCAAAACTTCGGAAGAAGGTATTGGGTCAATATGATTCGGATGTGATGACTGCGATAGGTCATACACGTTGGGCAACACATGGTGGGGTCAGCGAGATAAATACTCATCCACATATTTCATATTGTGGTAAAATCTCGGTCGTTCATAATGGCATTATCGAAAATTATAAAGAGGTCATTACTTTCCTCCAGACCAAAGACATTGAAATGAAATCGCAAACAGATACCGAAGTCATCCCGCATTTAATTTCATATTACTTGGACGGCAATTTGCTTGATGCGGTTAAAAGAGCAAAAACCCATCTTCGTGGCAGTTATTCTTTTCTTGTGACCTGTGCGACTTTTCCAAACGTAATGGTTGCGGCACGACATGGACGGCAACCACTTACCATAGGTGTTGGCAATGACTTTTATTTTGTGACAAGCGACATCCCATCGGCAAAGGCAAAGACCGATTTACTGTATGCACTTGAGGATGATGAATTTGCCGTCATCAAGAAAGACTGGCTTGTGTTTTATAATGATGAACGTGAAATAAAGAAAAAGCCCCTTGCCTTGGATATCGAAACATACAAGATTGATAAAGAGGGTTATTCGACCTTTATGGAAAAGGAAATTTTTGAAATTCCAAATATCATACGCCGAATTATAACCGAATACAAAAATATTGTTCGAACCAAGCAATTCAAACAAGTTGTAAAGAAAGTTCAAGATTGTGATACCGTACATATCGCCGCATGTGGGACCGCATATCATGCTGGGTTAATGATTGCCCAGTTACTTGAATCAAAGTGCAGAATACGGACTCGTGTATATATTGCAAGTGAAGTCGCATTCCAAAGTCCATTATTCAAAGAAAACGATGTCGGAATGGTTATAAGCCAAAGTGGTGAAACGGCAGATACAATGTCGGCACTTCGTATTATGAAAGAAAGTGGGCTTGAAACAATTGGAATATGCAACGTAGCAGGCAGTTCGATATCACGTCAAGTTGATTATTTCTTGCCAATATTCGCAGGCACCGAAGTCGCTGTGGCAAGCACAAAGGCATATATCGCCCAAGTTGTTGTTGGAGCAATTCTTGTATGGACCATGCAAAAAGAAAAAAGCCTGTTCGAAGATTTATCGGCACTTGCACAATCTATTGAAATCTATCTTGAATCGGCGGATAGCATTCAATCAATTGCAAAGCAACAAAGAAAAGCAACAAAAATGTTTATTCTTGGTAAAGGACTTGATTTTGTCTCAGCGCTCGAGAGTGCCCTTAAAATAAAAGAAATAACTTATAAACATTGCGAAGGTTTTGCAGCAGGTGAATTAAAACATGGGACACTATCATTGGTTGATAAAGACACTTTGACAATAGTCATTAATACCGAACCCGATAACCAAGCCAAGAAATTGAAACTTGATAATGCGTCAAACGAAGTAATGGCACGTGGCAGCCGAGTTTGGATTCCCGACCTTTCATCCGTTATGTCTGAACCTAATTCATTGTCGTTTATATTGGGTGTTATCCCGTCACAATTATTCGCACTCTATCTTGCACAATCGTTAAAGCTCTGCCCTGACAAGCCGAGAAATCTTGCAAAGGCTGTTACGGTGGAATAATACTTTATTGTAGATTTTAATCTATCTGTTCTTCAAGTTTATTTTGATTACATAAACTTTCATCTTCTTTTATTGCTCTACCAACTGTGAGCCTAACATAAAATATCGCAATTGATATAAGAGATGTGACCTCGAGAGCAATACCCATCCAAACAAGATGCATTATATTGTGTGCAAGCATGGTTGACGCATAGATAACACAACACATTCGAAACAGGTGAAGTCTTCCAAAGAATATTACTGGGACGAACAAAACGGAAATAACAATAAGAATCCAATCATACCAAAAATATTGTGTAAACCAACCAGCAACCGCGGTAGCAATTATGAGAATAACCATAACGGTATGTCTAACCAATTTTGGTGTCTTTTCGTATTTATCAAGAACAAGTAGTACAAGATTTCGTATTATCCCTATTCCTAACATTGCAACAACTACCCAATTGCCAAGGAATGCAAACATAATGGCGGCAAACATCATTGTTGCACCATTCCAAATTACAAGGTATTTCTTTTGTTTACTTTGAAACGTGATAAAAAGAGCGATTAATGCAAGTCCACCAAATATTTGTGAAGTTATGAACATCATACTCTCCTCTATGATTACTCGTACAACGCACTAGTTTTATCTTTCATTTCACGCAGAAACTCTTTTAACATTGTATATCTTTTTTTGGTGAATGTGTTGTTCACCATTTTTTCTATGTTGATTGAATCTCCCACAAGGACAACCATTTTCTTGGCACGTGTTACCGCGGTATATAAAAGGTTTCGCGTAAGTATCATATATGCACCACTTACAATTGGGATTATGACTACATCAAATTCACAACCTTGGCTCTTATGTACAGTAATTGCATATGACAACACAAGGTTCGAAAGGTCAGATCGAGTATACGTTGTAACACGACCATCTTCAAGCTGCACCACGACTTCACCATTTTGACGATTGATTTGGATAATCTCGCCTATATCGCCGTTATATACACCCGTTCCGTTGTCCATCATTCCGTGTTCATTACGTGTCCATTCTTGATCATAGTTGTTCATGGTTTGCATGACTCGGTCGCCAGTTCGGTATATTATATCGCCGTATTCATATTGCGGCTTTTCCATTACTGGTGGGTTTAACGATTCTTGCAGAGCAAGGTTCAATGAATTCATACCCGCTTCACCAACTTTCATTGGACAAAGAATTTGAATCTTTGATGGCGATACATTCATATGGTTTGGAATTCGTGTGGTTGCCAAAGACACAACGTTTTGCTTAACTTGTGACGCACTTTGTGAATTTACAAAGAAAAAATCGCTGCTCTTATTAGAAAGGTCAGGCATCATACCCTTGTTAATCGCGTGTGCAGCATGGACGATTTGGCTTGTGCCTTCTTGACGATAAATTTCGGTAAGGCATACCGTACTTATCACACTCGATTGTAAAATATCATTCAAGACCGAACCCGCACCAACGGACGGTAATTGATCGGCATCACCCACAAGAATAATCCGAGTTCGTGGTAAAATTCGCTTCAATAATTGTGAAGTTAATTGCACATCGCACATTGAAAATTCATCAACAATTACAACGTCTGCTGACAATGCACCATCCCAATCTTCAAACTGGACATTACGCGAATTATTGCTGTAATCCAATTCAAGTGCGCGATGAATGGTACTTGCTGGCATACCTGTTGCTTCTTCCATTCGCTTTGCCGCCCTGCCTGTTGGTGCAAGTAATCGCGTGTTTAATCCTTGTGCCTCGTTTATATATAAAATCGCTTTTACAATTGTTGTCTTTCCAGTCCCAGGTCCACCAGTAATCACACAAACACCACCACTTGTTGCAAGTCGAACAGCCTCTTTTTGCTTGTCATGTAATTCGATGTTGTTAATTTTTTGGTAATGATTTAAAAGTTTATCTACACCTTTAATTTGTTCCTCTTCAAAATCTATGGCATGTGAATTCAACCTTGTCGCAATTGATCGTTCGGCAACATAATATTTGGTCAACATGTAACCCTGTTCTTTATCCGATTTAACCATAGTTAAAAATTTATCAAGACAAAGGTCTCGTAATACCTCTTCGAAAACGGGTTCTAATTGTTCGGTTTTTATTTTAAGAAGTTTAATCACATCCTGGAATAATGCCTTGTGCGGCAAGAACGTATGCCCATCTTTTTCAGATGCTTGTTTCAAACAATAAACAAGCCCTGCACGAACACGAAACGAACTTGTGTAATCTATGCCAAGGTCTCGTGCCATTTTGTCTGCCGTTATAAATCCAATACCATCCACCCGTTCGATTAATGAATATGGATTTGATTGCACCGCTTCAATTGTTTTCTCGCCATAGCTCTTGTATATCTTGACTGCCATATTTAACGAGATTTCAAATTTTTGCAAGAAAATTATTGCCGCTTGCATTTGTTTTATTGTTGCGTATTTTTCACCAATGACTTTTGCTTTTTTCTCGGATATTCCACGCACCGCAATTAATTCCTCGGGTGCATTTTCCATAATTTTTAATGTGTCTTTTCCAAAGGTCTTGACAATGCGTTCGGCGGTGACTGGACCTATGCCTTCGATAAGACCACTTCCAATAAATTGTTTAATTTTCTTTGGTGTATTTGGTGGAGTTATTTCATACGATGTAACCTTGAATTGTTTTCCATATTTTGCATTGTTAACAAATTCACCATGTAGTGTGAGTTCTGCACCCACCGATACAAAGGCAAAAACACCAGTAGCCGTAATGTTACTGGTCTTAAGCCTTATAACCGAATATCCATTTTCTTCATTTCGAAAAGTAATATCGGCAATTTCATCGACAAGTTGCATAAATACAATATATCACAACTTTCGTCTTTCAATTAATTATTATTAGCTTCACTTACACTACCTGTACGCACACCGATGTGGGTGCCAGTATATTCACGACGAAGATTTCGGTTTGGATTAATAATATTATTTGACAAATCACGTAATTCATTTGTCCCGAAGCTTGCTTGATTTTGGAATGATTCGTGAATCTGGTGTGTAGAACCCGCCAATCCAGTATTAATCGTAAAGTTTAAATTTGGATGTGGGGTTGGTGGACCTACAACAACCCTTGCGTTTGCATGTACAAAGTTATTTTCGATAGTCCCGCCACGACTTATACCCGCAATACCGCCAAGAACAAATCCACTTGCTAGTGATTGATATACTCGACCATGTTCAATTGTTCCACCAACATTTTCACCAACTATACCACCAACCGTCATTACTTGACGCCAATCAACTTCGTGTGTTCCCGTACTATTAGTTGCCATGTTCGTATTATTTGTAGCATGTGAAATCGTTCCAGCATTGAATCCAGCAATACCACCAACCGTCATGCCGTGTCGAATTGTTGTATAGCTTGTATCCACATTAAATATGAATCCAGCCGAAAATATCGATTGTACATTGAATGTTGGAATATCAAACGTCGCAATATCAATTGTTCCAAAGTTCATACCAACCAATCCACCCACATAGAATGCACCGCGGATAAAGTTGTCTGCTATGTTATTTGCACCATCAAATTCATAGCTTAGCCTTGTTGTGTTGATTTCACTTCCTATGATACCAACCAATCCACCAGCAATTTCTCCAGTTACCGCGATTGCACGCTCGTTAAAGTTTCGGATGTTACGTACCGCAATGTGTGGGTTTACTTCTGTTCCTAATGGTCGGACTTGGTCTCTTGATAATACTCGGAAGTCTCTTGAATTTTCTCGATCATAGTTGAATATGTCACGCATAAACATCTCTTCGTTATTAGTTCGGTCTCCACGTACAAATTCACGAACATCATGTGTTATCACACCCATAATTCCACCCGCAATACCAAGTTGGTCATAATTCAATCCAAGATCGCGCGAGTTAAGAGAATTGCTTAATGACGAAACACGAACATTAGACGCAATGTTTTCGATTTTGAATGTGTTGTTGTCACTTGCATCATGGTTGAACATTACAGCAACACCAACAAGACCACCGATTACGTTTGCACCACCAATTATTGTTAGTTGATTGTCTGTGTTTCCTGTTGTTTGTATTCCAAGGTTTATATCAACAAGATTAGAGTTAATCGCAATCCCAGCAAGACCGCCAACATATTCCGCATCAATTGCAGCAATAGAGTAATCTATACCAGCAACAGGATGCTTTATAAAGTTAAGGTTAATGTTTTTAATTGTAGCATGTTCGACTTTCGAGAATAATCCAACACTTTGAAGCCCACGTTCGACGTCTGGTGCCGCGTTCATGGAAATGTCGTTTATTTCTAATCCATTCCCATCAAAGTGTCCACGGAAAATTATTCCTTGCGTTCGCAATAATCCACCATGGGAAGTTATCCCAGTTGCTGTGGCAGTTCGCAGAGAAATATTGTTAACAAGACGCAAATAACCTTGGTATACGTTTCTTGACCAATCAATTGGTATTTCACCATTAGACTCGAGATATCTATCATGTTGATATTGTGCCTCGCTGTCTTCAAACATGTATCTGTTGAATTGGTCACCATTTGTAATGATGATTGGGTTGTATCTGCTTGTGCCGTATTCGAATCCTGGCACAAATTCAATTCTTTGTTCCCCGTCTGGCCAAGTGTATGCACTTACACGACGGATAGAAATCGCAATGTGGTTCGCACTTACCAACCTTGGACCGACTACTGTCATTTGCCACATGTTCGGTGTGTCGAGCTCAATAATCTCGCTTATACTGAAACCAAGGAATTCACTTGTTTGGTCTATGTTTGTAATATTTATGTGAGCAATTCGATCTTGTGGCAAGTTAAGGTCAGCAGCAGGTATTGACGCGGTGAAACTCTCGTGACGTATAAATTTATTGTTGTACATGTTCCCTTCGGTATAGTTAAGTGCGAATGGAAAGAATCCAGCCTCTGCCCCTACCCTTGGTGCATTATGAACAAATGAATTAATAATCGTACCTGTACCTGTAACACCAGTCAATGTCGAGTTATGACGTACGAAACCTATCCTTTCCTGGCTTCCTCCAAGAGTAATGTTTACAAATGCATCTTGAATTGTTCCTATGTTAACATACACAAACCCAGTAACGTTATAATTACTTAAGATTGCACCTCGACGGACACCTCCATCTGCTTGATCGATTGTATTTGTTGCACCTTGAACATAGTTGCCACGAACAATTCCACGGTTCAATCCTACGAAACCCGCTGTTCTTGAAAATCTATCGATTCCCGCACCACCACCTTGGTTAGGTCGAATCCTGTTGTTAACATTTCCATCACGATAAAAGCTTGAGACTATGTAACCGCTGTTTTCTCCGACGAATCCTGCGATATATGCTGTACGTGCTGCAAAGTTACCTGGTAAATCATGCTCTAGCTGAGGAAGAGTCGCCTCGATATCAACAAGAACACGACTATTTGATATTACACCATTGCTGCTGTTTTGACCGACCAATCCACCTACCCGAAGATGGGATTCAGTTCTATTAGTAATAATGTGCAACCTTGCCCTTGCGCGGTCATTGTCGATGTCAAATGTACTGTGTGGGTTTTGTGTTGTTCCAAAACTTGCAACTTGGTGACCATGGCGAAGATGTGGAGTTCCGTCATTATTATAAAATTGAGCGGCTGGCAAAATTGCGACGTTTGTAACAATTCCGTTATTAATCCCAGCAAGAACACCTATGTTTGCGATAATGTTATTACGGTGTTCGCCCAAATTTACTGTAAGTATACTGTGATCACGCGCACCAAGTGTGCCAGGAACGATGTTAAGATTTTTTATAACTTGATTTTGTGCAATAGTTGTAAATAGACCTATGTTCACCGTCGCTGCGTCTGTCTGTTGTGCAATACGTGAAAGTGTCAACCTCTTGTTATTACCGTCAAGATTAAAGTTTATTGGTCGTGGAAGCCAACCAACTCCAGTACTTCCAAGTGTTATGTCCGCCATTAATATAAAGTGACCATTTGCGCTGTCTGAATCTTCAAGTGCAGCAATAAGGTCCGACTCGGTCCAAATCTGGTATGGATTATCTTCGGGGCTTTGACGAATCGAGACTATGCTGAATGTTGTTGATATTGGGTTGAATGTTCCACCACTTCGGACGCTGTAACGACCTCCGACTATTTCATAGTACATTCGGACTTCCAAAGATGTTGTTCTTGCAGATGGAGTTGATGCAGATATGAACTTTATATTACTTGTTGCACCTCTTCCAAGGAAGAAGTTTAACTCGTTACGGTCTTCCCCGCCTGGACCCACTTCGCTGTAATAAAATTCGGTTTCTTGGTTCCACTCGCTTCGGTTAAGTATCCAACCGCGGTTGTTATTCCATCCCGTCCATGTCACAAGCTCGGTTGTGTTGATTTGATTTTCAAGTGCTGTGATTGCTGTGTCAATTCTTTGTTGCAATTCTAATGTTGGACCTGTGTATCTGTCGACGACTGCTCTAAGATGCATTTGTTGTTGGTTATTGTTACGAAGTCGAATTGTGTTACCCATTACACCGTCAACACGGAAGTCAAGTACACGGAATAATACCGCTGTTAAATTGAATATAGGGTCTGGTAATTGAAGTCTGTCGCCTCCTTCAAACAATATCCCAATAATCTCCAACATAATATTTGTGCCTTCTGGAACCGTCGGTCCAATTTCAATTGAAATCACCGCTCCTGTTGCTGTTGCACTTGTAACATTAATTGAAATGTCATTTGAATCGACCGATGCCGTTGGATGATTTGCGCTTATCGATATTGCATCTTGCCATCTTTGTCTTATGTCTGTTGTTGTGATATCTCCGATTTCAACATCACCTACCACAGTTGCCGTAAGATTATGTGTTGTTCCAATTGCTTGAACCGCTTCACGAGTATTTTGTCCATCATACGTGAACATAAGACCTGGTCTGCGAACAACGCCAAGCCTAAAGCTATCATTTATAGCTGCACCGTTCACAGATTCAAAGTTCAATGATATTGTGAAAAATTCACCTGGGGCAAGTGGAGTTACAGGAATGTCGTTGATATAATCGTCTTGGATAACTACAAGCCTTGTTTGAATGTAATATACACCATCCCAAGTAAACACACGTGTTCCATCGGCAAGTACACGATATGTTGATACCTGGTGAATTTCACCGCCAGACACACCTGATACAACACCATAGTTTGTAAAGACCTCGTTTATTGGGTCAAAAACCATTTGTGTAAATTGGATTTCCCATTCACGAATAATGTCCTCGGTCTCGTTTCCTTGACCAGTTGGTCTTTGTCCAATCACCTGCTCTACTCTTGATGATTCTAATGAAAAGCTTTCAATATTTGAAAAGAATGGATGTGCATAAACTTTTAATAAACTTCCTACTGGGTCTATGTCTGTGAACACGTTCCAGTTTTGATTTTCCATGTCGGTCACACGCATTTGATAAATTGGAAGACCAGCTCGGGTTGTACTTGTATAATGTTGAATAGTTATTGTCTCGAGTACCTGTGGAATGATGTCAACGTTGGCTGAATCACGTAAAAGATTTCTTACACGACCATCAAGGTTTTGCTCGATAACGTCAATTCTTCCGAACAATCCAATTGGCATTGCCCCTGGTGTTTCGAACAAGTTTCCGCCTGGGATATCTGTGTATGCACGCATATCTATTTCAATCGACAGGTTAATGTTAAAACGATATTCGAAATATCCATTTGCAAGTGCGATAACAGGCTCGACAAACAATTCAAAGACAAGAAAGAAACTTCGACCTTGGTCGGTTATATGAATTCTTGTGATATTTCCATCTGTGAACAATGTATGATAATTATCTTCTGTGAAAAAATTAAAGCGAGTTAATGTTGTAAATATTTCAATTCGCTGTTCCTCGGTTAATGTTGTCAAGTTCATAACATTAAACGCTGTTGGTGTGATATCTGTTATGAATACTCCGCTGTATATCGCTGCGTTTGAACCATCGAATGTTACCTGGTCTTGTCTGAAGTCAAGATATATCGCCCCATCATAAACATCAATATTAAGAACAATTTCCAATGAACCAAGAAGGTAAACCATATCTCCCACTTGCATTCTTGGTATAAAATGGAAATTAAATCCATCTTCTTCAACACGGTTCATTAATATTGGCGCACCGTTTGAATAATTCATTATAAATACACCATCAAATGCATATGTTTTGTGGCTTATGATTTCCCATCCGTTCGGATTCGGCAAAATTGCACCGCGAAGTGATATTGTTGTACCACGTTGAACACTTAGACCGTGATTAAAGTTATTACGGTCATTTGTTAAAAGACTTTGTCTTGCAAGTGTTGAGATAGCATCACGTGTCAATGTCTGTGTTGCGATTGCTGGGACTACGTCAAATCTTACTTTTCCAACTATTGCCAATCCTTCTTCATGTCGCGTGCTTGTTGCATGAATTTCAAAGCTTCCAAGAACTCCAGTCAACTGGATAAAGAATCTTGGCTCACCTGTGCTTGTATCACGTCCAAGCCAAGCAACATTTTCATCGGTGATTGTAATTTCCATACGACGACTTGCGATTGATGGGCTTACCCTTTGTGTGAAAAGGTCGTCCAAGAAATAACGGTTTGCAACGTCTACTGGACCTGATCTTGTGCCACCACTTGAATAAAACAATGCAGCACTCTGTGTCCCAGTTACTGGGTTATTATCGGCAATAACAACATAGTTGAATTCACCACGGTTATTAAGCTGGGCACCGAAGCGTGCCGACAGAGCCGCTTGACTGTGAAGCTGAAGAACAATTGCCGTTGGTGTTGCGATAAATAATGGAAGTTCGAACTGGTAATCGGTTGGTTCGAATGACATTCTTACCATTGGAAAACCAAACCCTACACGAGACTCAAATTCAAGAGATGTAAGCCCAGTCAAGTCATAAATATCCGCATTAGAAAAGTTAATAAAATAATCAACCGCAGCATGTCCAGAATCTGTCCATGTTGCAAGATTAATATTTCTCATAGTACTTGCACCAGTCAACACAGTTCCAACATTAAGAACGCTTCCAAGATTTATTCCTGTGATTGGGAAAATTCTTGCAGCACCTGTTGGTAATCCTATCCATTCTACCTGAGATGTTTCAAGCACAGCATAAGTCAAAATAAATTGAACGTCATTTACATTTAAAAGATTGTTGTTACGCCCAACCACACCCGCAATGGCAAGTTGAGTATTTGCAAGCCCAGTAAATTCTTGTGCATGTGCGTTTATACGATATTGATTGTACGAGTATGCTGCAATTATTGTTGCATTTGCATCATGCCTTATTTCACCGATAACTCCACCAATGATTGGAGCACCACGAACACCGCTAGAGTTATAGTTTATCAAAAGATTTGAATAGACTCCCTCGACCTGGTTGTGTCCATTACCGCCCTCTTGCCTTCCGATTACCCCACCAACTATGACATTTTGTGCACCATGGATATAGATGTCTCCTCTGTATTCAAGTGCATGAATTGTTGGATGTTGTGTAAACACATGTGTTGTATCACGTGTGAAGATACTTGACGCAAAGCTGTTAAATACGTTTCCGCTGTTACGTCCGACAACTCCACCAACTATTGTTGGATTTGCCTCGACGACTGTTGTATTTGCGTCACGTCCAACAATAAGACCAGCATAGAATTGATCCCAGCCTGGGTTTTGTTCTCTTATTGCTGCTGGGACATGAGTACGAAGCAATGGTTGAATATTTCTTCCGATTGTTGTGTTGATATACATATCAAAATATGTATTTTGAATTATTCCTGTGTTGCGACCTGCAATACCACCTAATGCGCCACGGGCGTATATTGCACTTGTTGTATAGCTGTTTTCAAGAAGACCTGTGTTAAAACCAACAAGACCACCCGCATTACCGCGAGCTGCGCTGAAGATTACCGCTTCTGCTGAAATTTCTCTTACTATCCCATCGTTACGCCCGACGATACCACCGACGTTTTTATCCATTTCATCGGTAACAACGTTTTCTTGGTCGACGATGAGTAATGTTACCTGGCTGACAACTTCTATGTTGTCTTGTAATATTCCGCCCGCATTACGCCCAGATATAGTTCCATTAAGCGAGTTACGTCCAGCAACACCACCTGCGTTTATATTTGTGACTCTTCTATTAACAGCAAAGTGTTGGTCATTTGGTGCAAAACCAACACGTATAAGACCAGTTGTTCGCATTCGATTTTCTTCACGTATTATATTGTTATTAAGACCAACTACCGCACCAATGTTTAATCTTTCAAACCCAGTCGCAATATAGTTAGCATTTTCAAAGTGAACCGAAATATCACTCACAATACCATTGTTAATCCCTGCAAGCATACCTACGTTGATGTTTCTATTATGGAATGTCGCAGGAAGTGACATTCTGTTAAAATTTACATGCAAGTGTGCATTTGTAAACGAAATTCCTTGTACCAATCCGTTTGTTCCAATCGTGCCAAACAAACCAACATTTTCGGTTCCACCCGCACCCACCGCGGTAGACCATTGAGTCCAAGCATTAACACCCGTTCTTGTTCTGAACGACATGTTTTGTAATTGCCATTTTGATTCTTGTTCTTCGGCTCCGCCTCTGATTTCGGCTGTACGGACACCTGTTAATGTTCCATTGAAATGAGAAATTGGTTCAAGCAAAATTCCCGAAAAGTCAATGTCTGCAGCAAGTCGGAAGTACCCAGTAACTATGTCAGCCGCTTGGTTTCTTTGTGCCCTTTCATAGTAAAGGAAATTCTGTACACCAATTGTTTGAATTCGCCCACGAATAGAATTCGGGACACCAGTAGCCGCGACAAAACCAAAATGTGTAAGGAATTGTTCACGTGTTTCAATCAAGAATTGTCCATCACCATCATGTGGATTAAATATGTACACATTAACAGGAACATGCACAAGTTCTATTGGATTAAATACAAGATTTCCGCCACCATCACGACGGATGCTGTCGAATGCAAAGACCACTAACCTTACATCATGTTGATGTACGCCGACGTTACTGTGTATTGCTGTGATTTGACCAGCATTGTTCACAGAAACGATACCAGGGATATTTTGGATAAGTGTACCGTTTGGATTGAATATAGTTCCACCAACCAAGAACGCAAATCCAATATCAAGATTATGCACACCTTCGATAGGATATGGTGTTGTAAGCACAGTCATAGATTGAGTACCCTGTGCGTTAAGCGTCATGTTCAATGTTTCACCAACGTTACGAAGGTGAATGCTTTGAATCATTTCAACTTCTCGGACGTTAAGATGAAATACACGTGGGCTTCCGAATGTAAACGACCTTGTGTAACCATGGAATGTTTGTTCAATTTCGAATGATATTGTATCGAAAATATCTTCACCCGTATCCCATAGTCCATGTACTCGGAACGAATTCCATCCAAGTTGTTCTAACCTTATATTTGGGCTTGTATAACTTGTAGTGATATTAATAGTCGAGCTTGTGTTTCCTCCACCAGCAAATTCAAAGTCAAGTGTGAAATCAAGGAAACTTCCCTCTACCAAAGGACTTGCGAAATGTGACAATGTATTGACCGAATAAATTCTTTCCCAATTATGAGAAAAATCAGCCCGCATAATCGGATTAATTACCGTGATATTAATTACAAAGTCTCGATCAATTCCAATTAAAACGTCTGGGTTAACAGAACCAAGTGAAACATTAATTGTGAATTGACCTTCCTCTGTTGGTCGGAAAGTAAATGTTGTATTGCAAACAATAATGCTTGTGCTTGATGGAATCATTGATGCGAATACACTTGCATGTGTTGGCATTGCATTAATATTTAATGAATATGTTCCATCAATTCGCAAGAACAAATTAACACCGCCAGACAATCGTGTAGTATTGCGCGGTTCGAAAATTTGTGCATTACCACTTAGACCAATGACATCATACGTATAGGATTCAAGTCTTTCTTGAACAAGTATAGGCAATCGAATTGTGTAACCACTTATATATCTTATATCTATGTAATACTCCACACCAATTCGCACGTCATCGGCAATGGTTGGATTCACCGCAATTGAAAAACCAAGTCTTCCCCCGACTGTCGCTGGTTCACGAGTTATGTTGAATAATTCACCGTATGGTGTTCGTGCATTTTGTGATAATGTCCATGAAAAACGATTTGCCACCGCATCATCACCAAGGTCGGTCGCAACATAGAAATCAAATGGATTTGATACTCCGTTACGTACTGGGAACAATGTTGTTATTATGTCTCCCGCTGAGTTCTCGGCATGCATCTCGGTGACCGAGCGTATAACCCGCAAAGGTATTCGCTTTGATGCAAGTGGAGTTTCACCATCTGCACGCATTGCAATACTTCGTACTTCAAGCATTAATCGGTCTTGTTCTGGGATTAAATCACTTGATGCCGCCATAAACTGGCTAATTATACTTGGATCACCGCCTGCAAAGCCTGGGTTAGAAACAAAGGAAATCGAGAAGTATGAATTATATGGCACACCATTGGTAAAATGCGGCGAAATCATTGTAGTAGTTGCATTAGGCTCACGTGCCGCAGTAGGTGAATATGTAATATTAAAAAACGTACCAATCTGTGTCGAAGGAACAGGTATTGGCGAATTAATAATATCAAATGTAACTCTGTTATTCAAAGGATGTGATGGTGTATTGTTGACCATAACATCATCTGTCATTGTAACATTGAAATTAAATCTGTCATTACGTCCAATTGCAAAGAATGCATATATATCATCGAACTCATTGTTGATGTCATTATCTTCGGTAAATCTTAATTGATCATCACGGAATGTATTACGGACTTCAACCCTTATTCTTCGCGTTCTTTGAAGATGAGAATCTTGTGTTCTGTTAAAAAAGATTGTATTTGCCCCGACTTGTAATACTGGGAAAACCATTACATCTACATACGTATGTCCAGGTGTCTTCCCCATTACTCGAAATTGGTCAGGCGTCTCTTCCAAAACATAAGTTATATTTTCATTATGATTAATTAACTGGTACCTGTATGTAAGGTTACCATATGCAATATTTCTTGTGTTCGAGATTGGTATGTTTGCTATGGTCAAATCATAATCAATAAAATTAGGAGCAGCAAGCGTATTGTTAAGAACAAGTGGTGCAATTACAAGACCCGAATTTGAAATCTGGGACCCTGTCATATCACGAAGACCCAAATCACCAAATGAAGTTGATGGGAATATGTGGACTGGGAAGTCACGCGTTATTGCCGTATTACGTCGCAATGTTGCACGTACTTGGACAACTCCGATTGTTGATCCAGGATATACAATAAATCGGTTTCCATCTATACGGGTGCCGTGGGTTTCTGTACCTGGGGCAAATGAAAAGTCGATTGTATTGATGCTTGTTGCTACATCAAAGTTATGATTAGTTGTTGCAAAGAAATTAAAATCGCTCTCGACAAATTCGATAGAATTTGGCGCAATCTGATTATGTATAACCCCAAACCTTGGGTCACGAACAACAAAGTCTTGGGCAGGCACATCAACACGAACATTTATGTACATTGTTCTTTGCCCACCGTGGCTCATAACACGTATTCTTGTTTGACCTGCACCTTGACCGACAATACGAACCCAGTTTCTATCCCCGCTTCGGGCTTCTACCCATGCCGTTGCAACATTTTGGTCAAGCGAATATGCATGTACACCACTTCCTATTTCACTTGGCGCACGTGATACTGTAACGATAACATCCTGGAATCTTTGTGCTATTGCTGGTGGGACTATTTGATTGTTTTGGACCGACATCTGCATTGTTATATTGACATTTGTTGTGTTTGCACTAATTCGCATTTGTGCGGCATTACCACCGCCCGTGGTCGACAAAATAATGGCAAGGACACCTATGAGTACAAGTCCCACCATTGCTCCGAGGATTATTTTATTTCTTTTGCTCAAATTTCTTTTGTCCCCCAAACCAACGGATGATTAAAAGAACCTAATTCACCCGATTATAGTTTACTTAAATTATATATTTTTTATTAGCAGTAAGCAAACAAAATAACAAGGTTTTTATCGTCCCCATTCCAAACGAACAACGTTAGTCGTAAATACATTTAATACATTTGCACCCGAACCGCCCATAACAGGCCAAGGCGCACCGCCAGGAGCATTTATATTAGGAATTTCTACACCATGTTGTGTTGCATTAGATGGAGGGTTTGGTCTTCCTGGCACAAACCATCCAGTAAAGTCACGCGCACTTCGCGAATCAGAAACATTAAAATTAAATGCGTTAAATGCTGGGTTTGCGTTAAGAGGACCTTGCAATATTACTCGGACATTACCAAAGTTCGAGCGTGGGTCTGTACTTCCTATATATCTAATCTCATTTTGATTTCCTTGGACTCGCCTGAAGCCTGCCGATACTTGGGCACGACCGCCACTTTCGATAAGAATGTTAGTTCGTCCAACGATATTCCTTGCGTTGATATTTCCATCAAAACCAACAAAATCAAGACTTGGGGCCCCTATGATACCGTTCATAAAATAAACGTTTGTCACACCATATGTGTTATTAATAGTCACATTGCCTCGCATTCCTGGGACTGGGCTTGAACCTGTTCCAGTACCAAGATGAATTGGCGCACGCCTGCTGTTGATATTCACATTTCCGTGAACAGACCTTACATTTACGCTTCCTGCATTTGTTTCTACGTCCAAGGTTCCTATTATCTCTGTAACGTTTACACTACCTGTCGAAGTTGTTGTAAAGTCCACATTACCAGATATTCGGGATGCGTTTAACCGACCTGTTGTGGCGGTCATTGTCACGCTACTGTTCACGATACCCAAATTCATAGTCCCACCACGTGAATTGATATGTACGCTGCCGTGGATTTCTCTTGTTGTTATATTTACACTTGTGCTGTTTGGCACATAAAGTGTTCCCACTTCACCAAATGTATAGTTCCCATGGTTTCCATGTATTATAACGCTCTGGGTAACTCCGTCTGGTGCACGTACAGTCGCGGGAGATGCATGAACAACAAGGTTTTGTAATTCCATCTCGAAGTTTCTTCCAATTGAAGGGTTCGCAGGCTGTGGGAAAGTGAATATTCCAACCGAGCCTGGATTAATTACTACACTTTCGACAAGTAAAAAGTCGGCAGGCGAATCACCCGCAAACGTTACATTAGCCGTGCCTGTGTTAAATATAAAATTAAAAGGCAACGGTGCCGAACCATCACTTATGATGTTAATCGTTACAAGTGCACGCCTTTGTACCATACCTGATGGTTCATGTACGTTTATTTGATAAAACACTTCTCTCTCGGGCGTAAGTGTTTGCGTCCAAGAAATATGAGTTCTGTGGTTACCGTTAAAGGTGATTCCCCTTGCATCTTCGTATATAACTATTGTACCTTCGTCTGCTTGACCTGGGTTAGTTGCTCTGATCATTATATCGGTACGTGACGAGTTGACTATTATATTCCTGCTGTCCAAGACTTCTCGAACATCAGCACAACCATATCGCGTAAAACTTTCTCTTTGATTAACGTTACCCATCCCAAGGAATGTAAGGTCACGTGGAAACCAAAATATAAGCGCAAATATCCCAAACACAACAAGGAAAATGCCGAGTATCGCACCCGCCACATATGCCGAGACCGTCCTCGCCGCTCTGCTCATACCCTAGTATAAATTAAAAGTCCAAAAATTAAAACGAAATTAACTTCTTTTACTTGCAAAGAATTTTTTCAGAATTTCCGAGCATTTATCACAATCGATAAATTCAACTTCGGTTTTATGATTAAGATTATTGTCCTGAAATATTTCTATATCATTGGTTCGGTCTGACCTTGCGCCAATTATGACCTTTTTAATTCGTGAATTTAATATTGCCCCCGAACACATTACACAAGGCTGCAAAGTTACGTATAGAATACAATCATCAAGACGCCAGCTCTTTAACTTTTTACATGCTTTGTTTATTGCAATGACTTCTGCGTGGTTTAATGCGTTTTGTGTCCTTTCACGCTTGTTATATGCTTTTGATATCACTTTGCCATTTTGCACAACCACAGCCCCAATTGGCACTTCGCCTTGTTTAAAGGCACGTTCGGCTTGTTTATATGCAATTTCAAGAAATTCAATCACAGCCCACTTCTCCTTTTGTTTATCATTCACGTTTTCATTTCTTGATTAAAGGAATCCCCATACTGCGGTGAATATGGTCAATAGCGCACCCATAAAAATTATTCCATAAAATATTGTTTTTTCTTTTACCGTCAATTTCATTGGCTTTCGTACCATTGCCGACATCGGGTCAAGATAGAATTTTGTTCTCTGCCACTTTGATACGCGTTCGAGATTTTGATCGACCTGGACTGCGAATTCATCGAATGTTGCTATGACACCGTCTGGTTTAACAAGTATGTTTGGATACTCGGCTATGATATTTGCAAGGCTGCGTATCCGATTTTTTTGATAACCCATTTTTGCAAGCACATGTATTATGTGCATAATACTCCAATACAAGAATACAACAAATGCTATATACAAAATTATCCCAGCCCCCGCAAACAAATTCATCATATGATAAAGCATATCTCCACCGAACCAGTTGTATCTGTATGCAAGTGAAAGATAAGTACCAATTCCGTTGTTCATAAAGTGCATAATTATTCCAACCCAAAGACTTCGAGTTGCTACTGTTGCTAGTGCAATTATATATCCAAGTATTGCCGCATAGAATACTTGCACAACATTAAGATGCATGAAACCAAACATAATACTTGTCCAAAACATCGCACGCATAATCCCCATACGAGCCGAAAAGGACTTTAACAACATTCCACGATGAGAAACCTCTTCACATACACCAGGCAATACGGCAATCAAAGCAAGACCTATGACCAATCCCCAAACTCCACCAAAAGGTGTTTCACCCATGCCCATCATAAATCGGAAACCAAGCATATTAAGAATCCCATTGAAAAATGATGCAACAAAGATATTGAAAAAGTATATAAGTAACCCAAGTAAAATCGCAAAACCGATTGTTCTTGCACTTGGTTTATCAAAGCCAAACGATGCAAATAAAGATGTTTTTTTATTATCGGTCAATGTTGTTTGATTTTTCTTTTTTTCTAGTCGCCTTTTGTATATAAACATTGCAACAAGTGGGACCGCCGCCATTATTATAATTTGACTTGCTATTGAAAATCCTACTTCGACCACTCGTCTGTCAAGATTGTCCAGCCATCCAAGACCTGAAATGACACGAAGTGATGCGAACATCAACAAGATAATAAAATAAGTCCAACAAACAAAAAGGAAACTTCCGTCCCATATTTTATCGGTCTGTTCGGTATTTTCCTTTTTTATTTCCATATCTCTCCTAATATTCTCCTGGTGGTTGAGCTGCAAATTCCATGCCCCATATCAACATACTTATTAAAATCACAACAACTAATAACACAAGCTCGACGGACGGAAAAAGTTTTTTCTTTTCTGATTGCTCGTCTTTTAATGGGGTATTTGATTTTGTAAATAATCTTGCCATCGTCAAGATTACAAGCACGCCACCAAATAATAACACTATCATCGTGATGATGGTTTTTGCGTTAAAGTGTATTGCATGATCCAGACTCTGGGTAATATATGTGTATGTAAGTATAAGCGCGTTATTAACAAAGTGAAGAATAATTGGCACAGTTAAATTTTTTGTACGAAGATAGATAATTGCACATATTGCACCAAAGAAGAATTGATAGAATGTTTGCGCTGGGCTTAGATGCATAAGGCTGAATAAAAGTGAACTTATCAAAACTGCGGTTGCTTTTCCATATTTCAATAAACCACCCATAATAAGCCCACGAAACACAAGCTCTTCCCAAATTGCGGGAAATACGGCGAAAATAATAATAAGTACAGCAAGATGTCCAAGGTTATTTATCTCGAAAGGATCGGGCGGGTTATATCCCATCAATTCGAATAATTTAATACTTCCCTCGTGGGCAAGAATAAAAGTCACAATACAAATGGCAGCAAAAGCAACAAGTAAAATTATATCAATCACCGAAATTTTCTTAATACCATAGTGTTTAAAAATTTGTCGACCTTCTGCTTTATTCATTAGGGCAGAAAATACGAAAAATATTATCATAAAAATGGCAAACCGTGTTACCGACATTATTACTTGATCAAATACATTTGACGTGTCTACTTGCAAGACCCAAAAAAACAATGACGTCATCAAAGACGCAAACAACACAACAAGATAGACGACAAATGCCATGGGTTACTATAACATACTTTTTGATATGGACAAAAAAGAAGAGTCTATTTAGTTATAATCAAATTTGCAAGATTAGATAATTCGTCATATATATAACTCTCGACCTCACTTGTTGGGTTATTTACAAAACCTACTATTGATAAATCACCACCCTTTTCCAGAGCTTTTGGTGCCATAAAATATTTTTTAAGATCCGCCATTGCCCCAATATGTATCATGTTAACTGGCACAAGCTCATCCTTCGCCGCACATTTGCTATATATCCGCCACATTTTTGAGAGGCTGTCTATAAAGAAAATTACACTCTTACCAGAGTAAGCCAATCGCTTGGCAGAAAACAATGCATACAAGCAAAGCGCAACTTGTTTTCTTGTCGGCATGTCAACCTTTACAAGAAAGGTTTCGTCAATTTTATTGTTACAAAGAAATTCTACACTTTCATCATTTTCTTCGATTAATAGTGCCATTCTATAAACATTCGGATTTTGGAACTTTGCAATGTCCCCAACTCTGTTATATGTTTTATCAGCAAGAACCAGAATTCGACTTCCAAGTGTAAATTCATTATCCCATATTGATGATTTAATATGCGGAACAATGCATTTAACTTTTGTTGCGTTATAGGTTTCCACATTTTTAATTTCAATTACTTTGCGTAATCCTTTGTCAATTTTTGCAACCACCTCTATAGAATCACCCATTTGCAATTTATGTGACGAAGTCAAAGTTGTACATATTTTATAAGTAAAAAGATCACGTGATATTAGAATAGAGCTGCCGTTTGGAAGCAAAAGCACAAACCCATAATTCGAAAATGATTCGGAAGTACAAACAGTTTCACAAGACGATAAATCATCTTGTTCAAGCAATTGTAAATAACAAGGTACTTCGGCATCAGCGGCAAGGCATGCGTTAATATCTGGTTTTTCAGAAGTCCCTTGCTTCGCACGGATGGCGGAAGTCAACTCGCTGCGGGACATTGATGAGGGACGCTCGACCCCTACACTTCGGGCAAGATTTCGAAGCTCATAGATTGCAAGATTAGTCAAACGTACTTTTTTAGACATATAAAAAGCATATCATAATTTGAATAGGCACGCTATTGAACTTTAGTTCAATATACAAATTAACCTACCTTATTGCCGAGTTGCATTTTCAATACAGAACATGCGACCAACCTCGTTTTGCGTTGCAACATCTATTGATATATCAACACCCTCAACCACTCCTTTCTTTGCAAGAAAATCACGAACCACCGAATACGCAAGAGATGGCGAATTATTCTCGGCACTCAGGTGAGCCAAGATAACTTGCTCGCATCCAAGTTGGTGTAATTTATAAGTTGCCGCCCCACATGCCAGATTGCTTAAATGACCTGTGTCGCATGCAATTCGTTTTTTAAGCCAATACGGATATTTAACATTATTAGACAACTTGATCGTGTCGTGATTAGATTCAAGCATTACGATTTGGCTTCCCGCCATCTTTGACAAAACTTTGTCGCATACCCATCCTATATCGGTTGCAAAGCTTATTTTTGCCCCATTGTTTTCGAATGTATATCCAAAGCAAAATTCGCTGTCGTGGCTTACTGGGAAATAATCTATTGTGATGTCACCAATCATGAATGGTGAATTAAAAGTAATAATACGTTCATTTTCGATATGCCCAATTTTTTCCATGAAACACGACTTTGCGTATTCTGGAATATAGATTTTAACGTTAGGGAATTTTTTAAGAAATTTATAAACTCCATTGATGTGGTCGCTGTGTTCATGAGTGATTACCACAGCATTGATAAGATTAGGATCAATCCCAGCAGATTCAAACCTTTTCATAAGTGTTACAAGCATTAAACCCACATCCACAAGAATGTGTGTAGTTTCCGAACCAATATAGGCACAGTTCCCGCGACTTCCGCTTGCAAGAGATTGAATTTTAAGCATCACCCAGTATAAATGGAAAAACAAAAAATTGTAATCAAAAATCAGTCGATTAATTTTTCAACAATTACAAAAGGCGATGATATCGCCTTTTGTAATCTTATTTAACCTTCATTCGGTTTCTCATTACAAAGAATAATACCGCACCAACCAATACAATCCCAACAAGAGCAACAATAATAATCACAGCAAGAGCACTTAGTCCAGTCGTAATTTCAAAACCATCGCTGAAGATTACTTCTCCTGTGTGCGTTCGTAATTCTACTCTGTATCGTCCATCTGCGTTGAATGGCAAGAATATATAGTCTCTTGTTTCTTCTGCTATGTTAATAGAAGTTAATGGTAGATTATTTCTATAAGCAAGTGTTACTGGGCTGCCGTCTCGGAAAATCATAAAGGTTGCATTGGGGAAAAATAATCGAATTTGTCCTGGTATGAAATATATCGTCGCAGAACCCGTTGTTGTTGTTCCCCATCCAATAGTATTATTTATCAATCCAGTTCCATTGTGACGCATATTGATGAAAACCTCGAATTCTTTTGTAAAGCTTGGTCTTATGTTGTCGTGTATGCGTACCGTAATCTCATAGTGTCCAACCGAAGTTCGTGAATCAAGACGCAAACTTGCAAGCTGGGCATTTGTAAAGGTTCTTGTTATATCCACACCATTACGTAATATTGTTTCAATTTCTGTGTTGTTTGATGGAATAAATGCGAAACTCTCAAGCCATGTAACAGGAACAATCGATGCATCCACAAGTTGGACAGAAAATCTTTGTGAAAGAACAACACCTGCAACGTACCTGAACCTTATATCAAATGTATAGGCACCTGGTTCTGTGAACATCCATTCGTTACGTGAGTGCCAGAAATGTGGACCACCCGCCGTTTGTTGCGATGTAAAGAATGGTGGTTCTCCGCTTTGTCTTTGGGTAAATGTTTCTGTTAGCTCTACACCATTACGCCAGACCTGGATGCTTTCGACGAACATCCCTACACCATTTTGTGTTCCATGTTCAAAGTACATAAATTCAAGGTTCAATTCGTTGTTATATACCATCCCATCCATTACAATCTCGCCATTTACAAGAAGAGGCGGTCTTGCAAGGTTGTATAACGTAAAGTGGTCTGTATTACGCGTGTTTCCTTGGATGTCTGTTTGAGAAAAGCTTCTTCTGTAACCCGCAACGTCACGGATAAATAATTCAAATTTTCCATAGTTGCGTGCATGAATCGTAAGTGTTTCGGTCGCAAGGAATGTCCCAGCAAAAGTTCCATTATAGTAATAATCAACGAAAATGACGTTTCCAGAGTGCGAGTTATGTGCGCCTACAATACTCGTGTCTACAGAAACATTTAATCCATTTACACCTATAGTTGTGTAAAGTGCATGTAGTATAGTATTTTCCTGTCGTATGTTGCCTCCCCCAGTCGGTGGTGCAATAATTGATACGTTACTTATCCTATCAAGGTTTTGTGGAATTGCTGTAATTGCTATGTACATACTTGTTGCCGTTAATGTTGAACGAAGTTCGTAAATAAATGTTCGAACGTTATTTCCACCAAAGGCAATATTGTCTTCAAAATGGATTGGTGCATTCCCTACGATTTCTCTTGGATAATTCAGGCTGAGTTCTATTTCAAGCGGCAGATTATTTGATGTTGTAGAAACCGCGTTGACCTGTGCATTTGTGCCACGGACAAAGTATTGTGGTATTCGTCTTGTTGGGTGTCCATTTCTTTCAAAGTTAAACATTACTGGACTGCGGCGAAGTTGTTCGCCTTGTTCCTCTGGGCGTGTATCGTGTTCATAGTTAAAGAATACTCTGTATGTTGTGTTGTCAACGTCGGCTATTATAAATCTGAATACTTGTCTTGCCCATACTGTGTTCATTACCACTATTTCATAGGTTCCGATTTGGGTAAGGTTAAAACGTGAAACTCCGCTTCGTACTGTTTGACGTTCGGTTCTGAATTCTTCTTCAGTTGGGTCCCAGAATGTACGGAAGACTGTTATTGATGAAGTGAAACGGCTCTCTCCATGAGAAATTTGTATTTGAACCATTCCGTTAAGTGATACATCTTCGGCATCTCCAAATGGAACTATTTCATCAATAGCCTCACCACTCAGGTTTGTAAATCGGACATTTGCTATTCTTGTATAGAATACGAATTCTTGATCAAGTGCTGTGCGTCCGCTTTGGATTTGTACGATTACTACACGCCATCTTGATTCTTCTGTATCAGTCGGCGGAGTAATATTAAAATGACCGATGATGCCATCATTTCGTGTGCTTATGTTATTTATTGCAGCATCTATCCTTGTGACACCATTTATGACTGATGCGACTTCGACTCCGTCTCTGTATATTTGAACATTGTGCACAGGTCTTGTAAATTCTATATTCACACCACGCTCGTCCCCTGTGAAACGCGCATTATTTATTTCTCTTGTTTCACCGTGCATGATAAAGTCACGATGGTTTCCATGTCTTCCGTTATGTTCAATTCTTACTTCACGTCCAAAAAGGTCAGTCACAACAATTAACGCTTCACGTGCCGCAATAGGTTCGCCTGATGCTGTGACCGTGATTTGCCAGCCAGCAGCATCATTCATACCATGGAAATTTGCGTTCCATAGAACTTCATGACTCATATCAACATCAGTAACAACAAGTCGTAACATATTTGCATTGTCACGGAATATCTGCGGAAGTGCTTGCCAATTTACAACACGTATAATCAAAGCACCAGTCTCGGTCGCAGTCGCCGTGATTTGCGGTAACACAGCAGCATTGTCAATTTGGAATATATTTGTAACCCACGTACTAAAACCATTATTAACAACAAGTTGGATTTGTCCCTGGGGTGTTGCACGAAGCCATCTATTTAATTCTTCTTGCAACATTAATGGAGTTGCATTGTTTTCGGTCTGTAATGTTGCCCTTGGACCAAATGATACCGTGTTATTAAATCTCCGGAATGTGTGTGTACCTGTTGATATTTCAAAAAATGGATTTGCTAACCAGAATTCTTCTGTGTCTGTAATCGAAATGTTCGTACCAAATATAGCCGCCCCAGTATCTTGGATAATATTTGCGTTTACCGTGTTGAAAGACCTGGCCATAGATGCCTCTATCTCGTCAACATGGGCTTGACCACGTATATTTACAAAATATTGTCTTGTGTTACCCGCTTCGTCACGTTCGACTATTCGGAAGAATCTGTTATCATTTGGCTGCAAATTTACAATTTCACGGAAAGGACGTGGACCTAGATATACTTGGCTGCCTGATATATATGGAAGGAAATAATTATAAGTAAAGTCATATTCCCCGCCTTTTGGAGAAAGTGATTGATAAACTTCGAATAAAGAAATTGCAAATGTATCAAGATGCGGATTTGCTATAGGACGTGAAAATATAAAGTCATACGATACAGAGAATACAAATGTGTCTTCATCAAGCCCACCCGAGAATGCAACATTTCTCCAAAGATGGTCAAGTTCTCGAAGGCTTTGTATATTGTGATTTGGTGGTGTGTTATCAACTGTTAGCTCGAATTGTAGTGCTGGGATTATGTTGCCAACTGTGTTAAGAGTAATGTTAAATCTATTGCCTTCCACCAAAAGAAGATTATTTGGCATCATGTATGTACGAGTCAACGTAGTGCCTTGCCTTGTATCCTCAACATTAAGATTAGCAGAAGTAATCACCCCACCAATAGTCGCGGTAACATGTGAACTGTGAATGTCTGCAAAGAATGTATGTGGATCAGACACCATGTACGAGAATGTCACAATATCGCCCGCATCAAGTTGAGTCGAACGAAGAGATATTCTTCGTCCATTTCGGAAGAACGAGCCGTTGCTTCCATCGCCTGTTCTTTCAAATAATATTTCACTTCTGTTTGGTTCAACTACACGCTCGCCCATACCGAATTGTTGGACACGCATACCGCCACTTCCATCTGTGAATACAAGTCTGTAAATTCCTGCATGGGTGATTGGAACATGTGTATTTGCTTCTGTTCTGTCAAATAGTGTTTCAAAACTTGTCCCGCCGTCGGTCGATTGTTGAACCTCTAGATTTAATCGGAGTGAATTAAAAGCAAAGTTTGGTGTTATAATGAAATCATTCGCTGTGTCACAGAACACCTTATGTGGAATATTCATGACATGTGAACCAAGGTCATGGCTGTGACCATTTGGGTCGATTGCAGCATGTCCATACTTTGTTCCAAACAATGGCATTCGTACGGTTGCATTCATATTTGTTTGGATGACAAGGTCGCGTCCGACTTGCATATTGCGATTGTTTTGTCTTTGGAAATCTTCCACAGTTGCTGTTTTATTACCAAAGTCTATTCGAATGTCTGTGTCAAATACGTCTGTTGGTGCAATGATAGAGTTGTTGTCAACGATAAAAAAATGGTTTTTAATGATTTCGTCTGCATATTCTGTGGGTACCGTAGTTTCGTCAAAATGACGGGTTATCATGTACATCCCTGAGACTGCACGTGTGTTGGTACTCTCGCCTACACTTACTGGAACTACTTGTAATCCTTCTAAAACATCACCCGTTCTTTGATAAATTACTTCGTTTATTACGGTTGGTTCACTTGCAAATGGATAATTTGGATTTGGCAACCATGTTCCACTTTCACCCTGTGTTGTCGACGGCTGGTAATAAAATCTTTGCCATGTCTTTGGAAAGAAAGTGAATTCAACTTTGTCTACCACAAATTCGTCAATAAAGTCACCAGCAGTATATTGCTTTTGCAAGAATGAAAATGCAACAAAATTGCGGTTAGAAATTCCGCCTGGGCGAACTATGCTCGCGGTTGACGAGATTTGCATAGAGCCTGGACCAATGTCCAATCCTATATTTGCAACCGAGTCCTCTAAGATTGCACCACGACTTCGGTCAAAGTTTAAAAACACATAGTATTCTGTAACATTACCAAAATGGTCATGGATTCTGAATGTGTAAAAATTTTCATCGACAAGATGTATCGTATTGCTTCCATATATTGTGTTGTTTGGTAATCTTTCGAAAATCCTGTTAAATCTTCCGTTACCCATATCGGTCGCCATTTCAATCTTTTGGATAGGAATTACAAGTCCATCTGAATTAATCAAATTTGTGCCTGTTAACTTGTTTAATAATGTTATATCACTTGCGCCATTTTCGCCCTCTTCCAAGATAATGGTTCCAAGGTCAGCCTCGATTATCTTGTTAAGACCAAAACCAACATTTGCTCCATTCCTGTCTGTTACCATGTTGATTATGTGTTCCTCGTCAACAAGTGGGTCTTGTGCAAATGCGGACTGTGTATTATCTATTACAAGAACAAAGGTACTTACATTCATAGCGGCATCAGTCACACGAAAGATATAAATACCCGAACCCGTAAAACGTTCAGCAATTCGGAAACCTGTTAGTATGCCTTGTGGATTACGCACCTCTAATACTCTGAAATTTAAAATCGATGGTGTTGTATTCATTACAAATGGCGACAACATATTGGCATTGTTAAAGTTATCTGATTGTGAAAAATTCTCGTCTCTGTCAAATGTATATACTTGGACTTCGGCTGTTGTAAATCCTATTCCACTTGGTTTAATACCCCAATGCAATTCAACAAAGAAATCCTCATCAGTTCCCGAACCCCATATTGCAAAATTATCTGGTGCATTTGTCGGTATTAATTCCGTCCCACCGTGGTTAACAATTCGGAAATCATGAATTGGGCTGTTATCTACTACTATTGTAAAGTGTGTTACTGCCACACCTCTGCGACCGAAAAAGACACTAAATGTGTATATACCTTCTTCGTGGCGTTCTTGCAATTCAAATTGAGCAAGAAGATCATGTAATTCAAAGTTTGGAATAGTTCGTGCGTTATTTCCATCAAAATCGGTCACAGTTAATTGAACACGAGGTCTGATGATGAATGGTGACAGTTCGCTTTCGTGGTAATATTCCATCCCATCCATAAATACAAAGAATGAACCAGATATTGGAATTCGTTGTCCAACAAAGTCATTTATATGATAAACATCGTGAAGATTTCCACCTGGTATCCCGTCAAGATAATGCGCGACACGTATATCCATTGTATTAATAATTCGAAAATGGAAAACTTGACGAAGTACTGTTCTTATGTTATTTGTTGCTGCTGGGAACACGTAATACATTGTTATAATGTACTCACCCGCCGTTTCAAATGGACGGTTAGGAGTAAATGGCAACTCTCTCCATTCAGTACCGTTATTAAATGATACTGTAGTAAGGAAACCTTGGTTCTGTTCAAGTGTTGCATTTCCAAAAAGTCGCACAGGTCCAGAGTTGGTTGCAACCGCCCGATGCCCGCCCAATGCGCTTCTCTGATTATCTACCCAATTCTCCATCGAGATTCTGAATGCATCGGCGCCCGCTTGGTCATTTGCAAATGCACCTGATGGCAAATCATCTCGCATAGATATATCTGCATTGAGACCACGTTCATTACAACCAAACCAACTTGTGGTAAATGTGTCTGTTACTTCGTCGTATGCCTCGTAATGTGCTTGGAAACCAAATATATGTAATATGTAATTATAATCGGTAAAATTCAACACAGGAATTCTTACACCATTGAATGAAAAGACCATATAACTGTTCACACGATAGCTTCCTATCATATAGAACTCCATATGCCTTCCGATAACAACTTCTATCCCTGTTGCAATGTATTCCCCATTTACGTAAATCCACCAATAATCATCTGCACCGTGAATTATCTCGACTTTAATCTCGTGCTCTTGGACTGTGTCATCTATGTTTATTGGATAATTATTACCATTCATATGGACGTACCAATATCCATTATCATCCACAAGTTGTGCAATGTCATCAAAATTCGGTTGATTAAGTGGGACATATGTCCTGTTTTCTATTTCGCCAATATCAAGTCCTGCGAAATTAGTTGCACGCACAGTTGTTGTAAAACGTTCTGGATTATATAGAAGGTATGGATTTTCACCCATAAAGTTAAAATAATAAACGTTACTGTCACCACGTCTTGTCACCGCATCTCCACGAATATGTGGAAAATCCTCATAGTTGGTTGAATGTACAATATAGAATGCAAATTCAAATACAAGACTTCGTGATACTGGGAAATTGAAGCTTGTTACACGGAAACGGAATCTGTAATAACCTTCTTCTTGGAACATTCCAACAATCGAGAATCTGTTGTTATGGACAAGTCTGCCTGGATTTTGTCTTGCAAGATCACGGATATAATCATTGGTCGCGTTAGTATTGGTGCTGTTGTCCATGAAATGGTATGTACTTAGGTCGGCTGGATTTTCGCGTGTTGTTGCATTACGGGTAACCCTTGCACCGTCTGCTGGACGAAAATCGAACCAAGTTTCATTTATATCAAGGCTGAGAGCATTAAGATTTAAAAGTTCCAATACAACAAAATTGTCTGTTGCAGTCGGGTTATCCATATCAAGCATGACCATTCCAAAATCTTGAGTGTTTATTATGTCACGATTGGTCGGAAGATTATTTTCACTATATTGAATTCTTTGCATATCGGCATCCGAAAAAATTGAACGCAACGGAACAACATCGGTATCACCCGTAATATCATCGTTACCATCGAAAAATCTTGATTGCAAAACAAAAGCCTGGGGTTCTCCACCGTTTTCACCGAATACACGACGACCAGCCGTACCCGATGGATCAGAATTCGGCGGAATAAAATGATAAGGTGTGTCGCGATAAACTGCGTTAACTATGCCAGATGTGTGCATAGGCACAAGGAAAAGAGCGGATACAACGAACGCCATTGCAAACAAACCAATTGCAATTTTCCTCATCTGTACACTTTTCCCCCAACGTTAGTTTGTACTATTATGGATTAATTATATATCCGAATGATTTATTTTCCAACACTTTTTAAACCAAAAAGTGTTACAAAAAATTTTCAAACCTTCTTTATTATTTCAAAGTAAGTTAAAACCTTTACTTTCTTTTTTGATAGCAAAAAAGAAACAAAAAACTACAAAAGGGGCTCTGCCCCTTTTTGAAAACCCCGCAATTTGCAAAACCGCGGAAATCCTCGAACGGATTTCCCGCACCTTGCAAATTGACATTTGGTGCAACAAAAATTCTTAGGTTAGAGCGAAGCATATATTATACCCCGCGTTTAGGAGGGGGCTTGGGGGAGGGAATCGCCAACCCTCCCCCAACGCTTTTGCGTTACTTTTGGCGCCCAAAAGTAACAAAAGCATTTATAAGTAAAATTGATTGGGAGTTCTAAAAGAGGGTGGCAACCCTCTTTTACGTTTAACTTGCCGGGCAAGTTACCAATCGAATACATCGTTCTTACGCGCACCCTTTAGTACGATATCATTACGACGGCGGATGTCATAGAATACAGCTTCCTCGTCGAAATATTTTGATGCTTGCCATTCGTCTGGTGCTGGGTACAATCGTACAAGTCCATTCTTTACGCATTGATAGAACATTGTGACGTTACTTTTTAATGGGTTATATCCAAAACAGTAAACGTAAATTTGACCAGGCTTTAAATCAAGAAGTTCGTTAGGCGGAAGAAGCGGACGAGAAACGGTGTTATAGTTTGTAGACTTTGAACCACCATCTTTATCATTTTCGGATGCTTTACCCGTTGTTTTTGAAACACCTGTACTCTTGGCTTCGACAGTCATTTCACCCATAAGATCACTAAACATTTTTCGGGTATCCATATCGTTAACACCGATGAAAATTTGGGTGTTACAGTTATTTCGGATTGTAACCGCTTTTTCTTGTCCATAGACCGATTCAAGTTGTTTATAATCCTGCAGAACAAGTGTAAGGAAGACTTTACGCGAACGAGCAACAGTAACTATTGTTTCAAAGTCATTCAGCTTTGGCATGTTACCAAATTCATCAAGAATAAAGTATGTTGGCCACTTTAACGAACCACCAAGATTATTTGCAAGGTCAACAAGTGTTTTATAAAGTTGTGACACACACAATATAGCAAGCGGGTGACGAATTTTAATTTGGTCAGGAATAACAAGGAAAAATGCAGTAGGACGTTCGATGAAGTTATTAAATGAAATCTCGGTGCCGCTTGTAATGTAACATATTCCCTTGTCGGCAAACATAGAAAGTTTATTTGTAACCACACCAAAGAAGTTTCGCATTGTATTTTCCGAGTTAGCAACAACGGTCTGTGCAAGCATAGCCGCAGGAGATAACCTTGAACGCCCTTCGAAATAATTACGAATTGTTCCAAATGAATTGTTAGGGTCCGAATCGCGCAATGTAAGAATTTTGAACACGTTATAGAAATTGAATTTTTCACGAGTCATCCCAAGCTCTGGACGTAAACTGTCCTCCAACATCGCAAGTGCAGTACCCTGGATCATGTCACGCGCACCTTGCTCCCATGATGGATCACGCTCGTTTTCAATTGGACATATAACCGCACAGATGTCCTTGATATCAGCCTCGGCTTCGGACAATAATCTTTGCTTTAATGTTTTTCTTTCCATATCCGCCATTTCAAATGATGGAAATGCTACTCCGTTAAATTCAAACCATTCATTTGGATACGTGCTTGCAATAATTCTCAGGTTAAGATTCTTTGGGTCAACTCCCGAATGTTTTTTTAATTCGCGGTCAAGATGATGCGCACGTGTGAATAAATCCCATGCTCGCTCGAATGGATTCCAACGACTTGATTTGGTTGGTTCGCTTAGATTAAAGACTTGGACATCATATCCATTTCTTCGCAATGTTTCTGCCATCTGGGCATAAATTTCACCCTTTGGGTCGGTTATAACCATGTTTGGTTTTTCACCGCTGTGACCAAGTGTATATACATATGGCAATACATATCCTTGCGTTTTACCCGATCCTGTTGTCCCCAAAACAATTGTATGGTAATCCTTTTCAACCATGTTGATATGAACATCACGACCTTGTGCCTCGAACCTTACAAGCGCACCTGTTTTTTTTACGTTCTTTAGATTTGTCAGCAAGGTATATATGTGCTTCTTGTTTAATTCCATCTTGGTCATCCAACGGTTGGAATAAAATTGTTCAACGGTCTTACTCTTTTCATCGGCAAAGAAGAAACCAGTAACAAGTAAAGCAACGGCACCAAGCGGTGCAATTAAAATAAGCACCCAAAAATATTGGCTGCCCATTCCATCAAGACTAAGCAACGGATTGCCCTCAAAAGCATTTACACCCATAAGAACAATAAGAACAAGCATGACCATGGCACCAACACCAATAAACACAAACGTTGGCCATTTTTCTTTTATAGTACTCATTGAAATCATTTGTCAACTGTCCCCCAGTCTACATAGTTTACTTCAAGTATAGGTGAATTATTGAAGGTTGGCAAATAAATCCTTTCATTACTTTTTTATAAACTCCCACGGAAATCCTTCCCTTCCAAAATGCCCAAAACATGCAGTTTGTTTATATATAGGTTTCAACAAATCAAGTTCACGTATTATATTAGATGGCGAGAAATCAAAGTTTTGTTCAACATATTGATAAATTTTCTCGGCTGGGACCTTGTGTGTGCCAAAAGTTTCGATATTTAATTTTAATGGGTCGGACAGACCTATTGCATAACTTACACTTACTTCGCATTTGTCTGCCATTTTGTTCGCGACGATGTTCTTTGCAACATAGCGTGCATAGTACGCCCCACTTCGGTCAACCTTTGTTGCATTTTTGGATGAAAAACATCCACCTCCTACTCTTCCTACTCCGCCATATGTGTCTACCACTATTTTTCTTCCTACACATCCACTATCGCTAAAGCTGCCCCATATTGTAAATGCACCGCTTGGGTTGATTATAATTTTTGTATTCTTGGTATCAAGTTGTGGATATTCTGGAAGTACTGTGTCAACAACATTCTTCTGGACAAGGTTATATATAGAAGAACATGAAATTGATGGCGAATGTGACACAGAAACCAAAATTGTGTGAACAGCAATCGGGTTATTTCCATCGTATTCTATAGAGACCTGACTCTTTGCATCGGCGTAAAACCAGCGTGACGCTGGACCCGGTATCAGGCTTTCATTAGAACCAATGTGTCCATGTCTAAACTCTTCGTATCTCTTCATCAATTTGTGTGCCATAATAATAGGAAGTGGCATATATTCAGGCGTTTCATTCGTTGCATAACCATATACAATTCCTTGATCATTAGCAGTTAACTCGTCCTTCTTGACAACCGCTTTATTAATCTCGGGACTTTGTTTAGATATTTTTTCGACAACTTGGAATTCATTTGTATATCCGATATCTTTTAAAACACCGCGTGCGATTTTTTGATAATCAATTTTGGCTGTGGTCGTTGCCTCGCCATATATCATAAGTAAATCATCCTTGATAGCACATTCAACAGCCATTTGGGCATTCGGGTCTTGACGAAGTGCCTCGTCCAAAAAGCTGTCTGCTATTACATCACAGGTTTTGTCTGGATGACCTATATTGACCGATTCGCTGGTAATGACCTGTTTGCGACGCAAACATTCGATTCCTTCCATTTTTCTCATGTAATTCTCCTTCTATATATATAAGAAAAGCCCATACAATGACGGGCTTGAATAAACATGTGTTTATTTATTGTCCCATCGTCTTAGCCTTTAGCACCTTTCTTTTTATCAAAGTGGTTGCTGTGCGGTCATTGGGGCTATTCCCTCGCGCACTCTTAATGGTTATGTTTCTATTATATTGTATAAATATATTACTGTCAATACTTGGAATTATTTTTTCATGTTTTGTCCGACCTTGAACAGAATTTGGTCAAACTTGATTTTGTCGCCATCACGCACAAGTATATCAATAATCTCGCCATCTACATCACTTGTTATTTCGTTAAAATGACGCCCCGCCTCGATAACACAAAGAACGTCACCCTTTTCAACCCTTGAACCAATAGTCACATAGATTGGATTGTTATCGTATGATGCCATAAATTTACCAACAACTGGTGAGCGTATTTCGAAAATCTGTGGCACATTTTTTGGAACAGGTTCTGTTTTTGCCTCTACCCTTGATGATGCTGGTTTTGATGGTCTTGATAAAAGAATTCGCTCGGGCAAAGATGGTGAATTGTTTTGAACAACACTTACTTTTGTTTCGTCAATTACGTGCATGTTTGTATCACGCTCTATTTTTATACCAAGTTGTCCGTCGGTAATCTCTATATTTTTAAGACCTTCGGCATTCATAAGCTCGGCAAGTTTACGTATTAATTTTACGTCCATTGTTTCCCCCAATATTAAACTAATCAATCATAGCATGCATTCGTTATATAGGCAAAGAAAAACAAGCACTCGGGCTTGTTTATTTTTAATTAAAGAAATCTTTCATCAATTACAGCAAGAATCCATGTATTACCGCTTCTGTCGACTATTGCTGGGACAGATATTGTTTCACGTGTTCTTGTTTCATCTTCACCTGCGTCGTCATCAAAGTTTTCAGTCAGCGTTGTCATAAAGAAGAAGAATTCACGAGCTTGGAAATCGTTACTTCCACGATATGGACGCGATTGGAAAAATGAAATGTTGATTTCGTCAATACGTTCAGATGCCGTACCAAAACTTCTGTCTTCGTCGGCAACATTCCCATGAAAGTCAATTACGCGAACTTCAGAACCTCTGCGATAATATATGTTGTTCGCGGTTACAAGCAAGATTTCTTCTACATTATTTTCAACAAGCGGTGTGTTGCGTACAGTAAATTGTGAATATGCATTTGGACGTGTGTAAAGGTGAATTCCTCCGTTATATAATGTTATAAATCGGAATAATGCACCACTTGTTTCTGTTGAGGCAAACACAACTTCACTTGATTGAAGTAAATCAGTTGCAAGAAAACTTATATGCTCGCCCGCAGTAAATACACGGTCAGCGATAAATAAAGATGGGTTAGGATCAAGGTCTAAATCTTGTCTTGTAAAGATAAAGTTTCCGCCACTTATTGATACTACTCGGTAATTGACTCCGACATCTTCACCGATTGTGGTTCTTGTACCATTCGAGATATCAAACCTTCTCATTATATTTCCACGTGTAACGCGGTTATCATTTGCTGTTCTGTTTTCTGTCCAATAGACAAAATTCATTGCCCCGCCAAAACCCTTAAGTTGTGGATTATCTGGATTGGTTTGAAAGTAATTTGTTACCGTTGGAAACGCAAAGCTTGTAACATCACGGGCAATTGTTGTTGTGTCACCAGGACTATTTGATACATTGACACGAACAAGTCTGTTGTTATCATTGACAAGCAGATAACTGCGACCATTTACCCATGCAACAGTTGAGTCATCACGCGTAAGAGTGGTACTTGAACTTGTGTAAAGAAGTCTGTGATCACTTCCATTAAGGTTCACACGGAAAAAGTCAAGTCTGTCTGTTTGCATGTTGCCTTGTCTGTTCATTCGGTTGTGTGGACTTGTGTAAATGATATGGTTTCCGAAAATCCACATGGCACTACGCTCGTGTCCAGCAATCTTTGGAACGATAAGGCGTTTGTTAGCAACACGGGTATTCCATCTACCTTCGTGGTATTCGGCATTGAGTTCGGGACTTCCCAAGTCTGTTTCATTTGTAAGCCAAGTGTTGTCATATGTTGGGAAACCATCGGGACCAAGAGTCACACGATAAATTGCACCGTATGAAACATTATTGTGTTCGTTTTGGCGGTATCTTATTGTGTGTGATGGAACATAATTTCCGATAAAGAAAAGATAGTTTCCTATTGAAACCGCATTACCACCATTACCAGTAACCGAAAAACGTTGCTCGGAAGTAATTGAGTGTGCAACAGGTGTAAAAGCACGTGCAGCATTATTAATAAGGATGGCTGCAAGCCCTCCTCCGAATACAATTACCACGATTGCTATTATTGTTATAATCTTGCGTGACATATCTTTCATTATACCCCAACTCAAATCAATTAGTCAATTCTTTATTTTAATTTATTGTTGACAAATTCAATTTTACTTCATATAATATTGCTAGACATGGATAATTTAAGAAATGGACTAGTAATTATTAAAAAGTACACATCGGTCGCCGAGTGTATTTTTGGATGTCAGATTTCTTATAGCAAATAAATCATAAAACCAAAATATATAAAACTCCGCGACCTTAAGCATTTAAACAAAGGTCCCGCGGAGTTTTTCTTTGCAGTCCATAAACTTGGAATTATTTATGTCTATATAAAATTAAAAAGGAGAATTCATAAAATGAATCAAAATAATCAAAACGACGAACAAGTCGAAGAAGAACAAAGGAGCATGTGGCATGTTCCAGACCCTTGGAATGTGGTAGGACGTGGGCATGTTATATTACCACTATTAATAGGTGCGCTAGCTTTTATCGGCTTAAATGCCGAAACGCCACACCAACAAAACCTACGCCATGCGGAAACGGCACGTGCGGCACTTGTAGAACAAGTTGGTGAAGAACATGTCGAACAGGTACTTGGTGAATTCAACCGAGTATTCGAATTGTTACAAGAAAACCGTGTGCGTGATGCACAATCAGGTGCACATAGTGCCGTGGTAAATCACCGAAACAGTCGCGCTCATATGGCGAGTGTACTTGCATTGGAAAGTCTTTCACAAGAATTGGGAACAGCCCCAAATCTTGCAAGAGTTCCTTTGTCGGGAAACCGAGCAGAACGACGTAGGGTCGAAAGAAATCAATCCGCACTTTTAACACAAGTTAACCAAGATTGCTTTGACCGAGATTGTTTAACACCCGAAACTTGCGAACAGTTAGCAAATTCTGATTTCACAAGGACTTTGCGTGTGTTACGCAGCGATAGAATGAATGCACACGTCCAACCTGACAATGCCCATGCCGCGCGTGCTGTTGCATTTGATAATCATCAGAATCGTGTCCAAGAGAGATAGTCATCTACACACAACATAAAAAATGCACCTGACGGTGCGTCGCTTCGCGTCGTTTAATGCATTTTTTGGACATTAATGTAATGTATTTATGAAAAATCGCAAACGATTTTTCTTAGGTCATAACAAAAAACCTCGCATGTGGATTGCGAGGTTTTTTTGTTTTAACCATAGATTTATACTTGAGGAACTCTGTTGACGTCGTTCTGGATAAGCATCGGTACAAGATACATAAATACACTTGATATTGTTGAACCAATGAAAATCATCACTACTCCGCCCATTGCATCTCTGAATACATCCATAAACATTTCGACAATTTCTTCTGCTTCTGGTATCGGATCTGCATTCATGAGAGTATCAATTACATCCATGAATGGTGAAATAATCATAGCCATACCACCAATCATAAGACCCCATGTAAGTGCAAGTCCAAGAAGGTACAACCAACCGTATCTTGAGCTTCTCTTTGGTCCGCCAGCCGCTGTGATTCTTTTGCCGACTGCGAAGTGCCAATAGATTTGGTAAATTCCGAACGTAATGATCATCATGAAAAAGTGACCAACTCCGCCAAAGCCCATACCTGTTTTTTGTCTGAATTGGTTTTGAACACTACATGACCACCAGATAAGGTATGGAAATGGGAAGAAAAACATCAGCAAGAACATGACAACAAGATTACGTCTCTTCATGTTGAAATTTGGATTTGACATTTTATTTTTCTCCTTTTGTTCTTATTTATATGCAATATTGTAAATTATATTGCTTATATGCCTACATCATAAAACTTGGTTAGGTTTTTGTCAACTTTTTTATGCAATATGTAACATGTATGCGTCATTATGATTATTGAACAGCAAGAACTTTCATCTACAGCATCATCCATCGCACCATTAGCGCCCCAAGCACGGCAGCCAGGAATATACACAACAAAGCAACAGGTATCGCGTAACTCAGATTCTTTATCTTTGTCTTGGAAAAGTATATCGCACTTATATAAAAGACCGTTTCACTTGAACCCGCAATGACACTTGCAACACGTGTTATATAGGAATCGGGACCATAGTCTATTACGATTTGCTCGAACAATGCAATCGACCCACCACCCGAGAATGGCTTTAATATAATAAACGGCGTCAACTCGTGCGGTATTCCAAATAAATCAAATACAGGTCGGGTTACCCACGCAAGCACATCCAAAAGACCGCTTGCCGAAAATAATTGAATTGCAATTAATATAGTAGCAATGAACGGCAATATATCTATCGTTAACTTTATCGCTGCTTTTGCACCTTTTACGAAAGATTGATACGTATTTACTTTTTTAAACAGAGCATAAATAAAAATTCCGAGAATGAATGCTGGGATTATGAATACGGTGAACATGATGAACCCTCCTCTTTTTCAGAAGGCTTTTCATCGACAACTTTTTTCTTTTTATTGCGCGAGAAAATCTTTATAAGAATTACACCAAGCAATGTTGTAACCGTACTCACAAAAAAAGTTGGCCATATAATAAAGGAAGAATTCTCGACACCATGCCGCTCTAAAATTCCAAGTATCGTAGTTGGTAAGATTTGCATACTTGTCGCAGATATGACAAACAGCATTATCATTGCTGGGCTTGCTTTTTTCTGTTCGGGTTCCGCCATCTTTTCTATTGCATCTATTGCGGCTGGCGTTGCTGCGTTTCCTGCACCTATCATGTTGGCACTTATATTGGTTGCAAGTAATTCGTTGACCTCTTCTTTTTGTTCGCCAAACAACCATTTGATTATCGGTCGCATCAGCTTGGCAAGTTTTGCAATCAATCCACTATCAATTGCTATTTGGATTACACCCATCCAAAAAATATAAATTGCGGCAAGCTGGATTGATAATTGCACCCCAGTTGCAGCCGCCCCCAATGACGTGGTTAAAATGCCACCCGGGTTGGTTACCGTAAGCATTACAAGAGAAGCCACCACCATAATGGCAAACAGAATTGACATTCCAATGTATATGAGAAGTCAATGACTATTTAGTTTCTATATTTGCAAGTAATGGTAAATCGGTTCCCGATTTCATAACCTCTTTTATTAATTTTAAAAACCTTGGTCCAGTTTTTTCAAGAGGTTCGGAATTATCAAATATGTAATCATATTTATAATCAAACATCGTATCTTCACTTGTGTCTATATTGTTTTCGCCTCTGCCTGTGTCTCTTATTACAAGAACTGTTCTACATGGGATTGCCGCCCTGAACTTTGCTATTTCTTCGGCCTCACGAATATGTACAAACATGACATCCTGTTCTACCGCAATAAACTTTTTATGTTCATTCAAAAGATATTGAAATGGTAAATCATTGTATCTCATAAATGCCGTCTTTAAATCGGCAAGAAGTTGCCTGCCTTTTTCATCCTTTTCACAATCCCAACCATGACTTGCCGCTATGTTTTTAATTGGTGTAATCGAGGATACGTTGCGAACATCAAAATAATTTGACACATATTCGGTAAGGCTGTTTTTTCCGACCCCACCTCGACCATTGATTACAATTACTGCGTTTCTTTTTTCTTGTTTACCCACTTGCCTTATGTTACCATAGTGATATGCAATTTACAAACGAAACGCTTGCACGCGACTTTAAAAACGATTCACTACGTCAAAGTTATCTTTTGCTCTCGGTCGATACTATTCATTTGAACGAGATTGCCAAATGGTTCGCAACCCATTTCAAGATCGCGGATGTTTTTTGGCTCTCTACAAAAGACGACGCGAAATCAATCACCGTTGAACAAACATTAGACTTTTGTAACAAGGTTCAATATGCAAGTGTGGGAAACAAAAAATTAATGATTGTAACCGATGTCGCATTAATGACAATCCAGGCACAAAATAAAATATTAAAATCACTAGAAGACGTTCGCGATGACACCGTATTCTTGTTACTTGCATCTAATCCAGAACGTGTCCTTGCAACTATTAAAAGTCGTTGTGTTATTATAAATATTCCAACGCTTCTTGATGGGTCTTTATACAATAAACAATTAATCGAACAAAACAAGGATTCGGCAAAAATATTTGAATACGCCGAACAATTAATTAAATGCAAAGCATTGGATGAAGCACTACTATATATACCATTGTTGTCTGCAAAAGAAAATTTCGAAGTAACTATGATTGCACTTCATAAAATTATAAAGGATGCTCTGCATGACAAGAGTCTACCCGTTAAAAAGGCGTACGGACTTTTAAAAGTGTTATCCGATATCAATCGAAATGTTATGGCAAATTGTAATTATTCGAATGCGTTTGATTTGTTGGTGATAGAGTTGTTTCATTGATTGCAACTTTATGTTGTTTGCATATCTTTAACCACAAAAGTCGTCATTGCGAACCGTACCTAAACCACCGTCATTAAAAGACAAAAACTGAATGAATATAAGAAATTTGCTTTTATCTTCTTGATATGCTACTCTTAACCCTATGAACAAAGTTGTATCAATAAAAATAGGCGACATAAATCCTGCGCAGAAGTTTGCCACAGATTTGGAATTAAATGTCGGCGACATAGTAATAACCGAAAGCCCCAACGGTGCCGAATGGGGTGTTGTTGCAACGCCCGTCGGCGATTGTGGCAAGACAGATAAATTTGCAAATATAATCCGAGTTGCGAATTCGACAGACGAAAAAGTAATTGAAAAGTTAAAGCTTGATGCCAAGACTGCACTCAGGGTTTCACAAGAAAAGGCTGAGACTGGGAAACTTGATATGAAATTTTTGTCAGCATATTATACATTGGATGGCGGAAAGGTAATATTGCAATTTTCGTCACCAGGTCGTATTGATTTCCGCGAACTTGTGCGTGATCTTGCGTTCGCATTAAAGGCACGAATTGAACTGCGACAAATTGGCGCGCGTGACGAAGTAAAGTTAGCGGGTGCAATGGGACCATGTGGTCAAGTTTGTTGCTGTGTCCGATATAAAGAAGACTTCGAGAATGTAACAATTAAAATGGCAAAGAACCAAAACCTAAGTCTTAATCCACAAAAAATAAACGGAATGTGTGGTCGATTGCTTTGTTGTCTTGCATATGAAAATGCTCATTACGTAGAAATGGGTGAAAAGATGCCAAAGTACGGACAAGAGGTAAATACCCCAGACGGCAAAGGAATTGCCCAAGGTAACAATATGTTAACCGAAAAAGTTAATGTCAAATTCCAAAGTGGAGATACTACAAAATATGGTACATACAAGCTATGTGATATTAATTGCAAAGGATGTAAAAAGTAAATAAAAACCGCCGATGGCGGTTTTTATTACTAAACAATAATTATTCTTCAGTTTCAACATTCTCAATATTCTCGTCAAGGTTACGTGGACCTGGACCTCGGAATGGTGGACGGTTGTTTGGACGTTCTCCACCTCTTTCACACATTTCCATGATTTGTCTTGCGAACTCGCACACGTCACAAGTTCCATCTTCACCACGTTCTCCCTGTGGACCTCTGTGACCGCGCTCTCCTCTTTCTCCCCTTTCACCGCGCGCACCTGCTGTTCCTGTTTCACCTCTGTGTCCGCGTGGACCTGTTTCACCACGTTCTCCACGCTCACCTCTTGAACCATCTCTGCCTGGGCGACCTGGGCATCCTTGTGGACCCTCTGGTCCAGCTGGACCCTGTGGTCCACGTGGACCTACTCGACAACAACCGTGGTTGTGTTCTGGTCTTTCATGTTCTTCGCGTTCACAGTTACATCCGCCTTGCGGTCTGCAAAAAAAGTTGTGCATATTTTGCCTCCTTAGTTGACTTCTCTAGTCTTTCAAAATAAGTTTTCTGTCATTGACAGCTACTTCATGATATTCAGCCATCTTGTTTTTGTTTCGAACCGATTGTGTGTCAAGTATTTCTTGACACATATTGACTTCGGCATATGTTTTTGTTATAATTCGATATGAATTCAAACACAAACTGGAATTTGTACCGTGCATTTATCGCCGTATTCGAAACAAAGAACCTTCAACGTGCGGCAGAGATCTTGAACGTCACCCGTTCTGCAATCGGTCAAAATATAAAAGAACTTGAACGGCAACTTGGTACAAAATTATTTGTGGGTCATTCAAAAGGCGTTGAACCAACAAGTGATGCCATAACATTATACGAATCCATAAAAGACGCACACAAGTCAATCACAGACGGCGAATCAAACATACAAGAATTCACAAAAGACAGCCACGGTTTAATTCGGTTATCTATCCCGCCTACTCTTGTACGTGCCGATCTGCGCGATTATATAATGGAATTTTGCAAAACTTACCCCAATGTACGATTCGAATTCCACCGTGGGAATGTTGAATTATTGGAACAAAATAAAATAGATTTCGCCTTTAACGTCGATACAGTTTTCCATGGTTACAATTTCGATAAAACAACACTCTTTAGAGGAGCTCCAATCCTTATTGCGTCAAAGAAATTTTTAAGGAAAAATAGCCTGACCGATGTTATCAAGCCAACGGATTTATTAAACCTGCCACTTATCATTCATAGAGAATTTGTTCATTGGGCACAATCCGCAACTGGTTTGGATTTCAAGCCACACATAGAAACGGCATCATCCGATACTGTTTTTGAATTTGTAAAAGAGGATCTTGGCATTGGATATTTTTTCGAAGAAAGTTTTTATGAATTTAACAACAATAATGATGTTGTGCTATTAAAACTTGATGGAGTCGAGCTGCTTGGTATAAAAATTGTTTGCGCACATAACAAAGAATATCTAACCAAAGCCGCCAATATGTTTCTTGAAGGTTTAATAAAGTTTTGTAAAGAAAAGTTTTAGCTACATAGACAACGACATATTCCAAATATTTTTAACAAACTCCACGTCGTAATTATTATGTGGGTTAAAATCTACCCCTTGCACATCCGCCAATAATGGTCTAAATGCTTGCTCTCTTATATCTACAATACCTTCTTGGTAATATGTCAACAGCTTCAAGCGTTCAACAAGACGATGTGCAAGTTCTTCTGGATTCGAATCAACCATGATTCTATAGTCTGCACTATCCCAAACTTGTTCAAATTTATTTGATGTCATCCAATCCACAATAAATAAATTATCAATTTGATTGGTGCTCTTTATGACTTCCAATATCTGCCTCTCGACATCTTGTCTTAATTCGTTAAACAATGCTCGCTCTTGTTCTACTGTTGCGATTGGATAACAACGTTCTAAATATTCAATACCACTCTCGCCTTCCTTTGGATAACCACCAAACATGTTTTTTACCGTTTTTCGCTTTTCCGGACTTACGACGGATTTTAATAAAAATCTGTCACCGCCAATTACAACGCCGTCCAACCTTTTTGCAATAATATTCGCCGCTGTTGTTTTGCCCGATCCGCTCATTCCGTCAATTACGATTATTTTCTGATTTCGTAATTTCATTTTTAAAAACCCTTTTAATTATAAAAAGCCATGTCGGCTTTTATTATTTTTTTTCGAACGAACCTCCAAGTTCACTTTTCATGTAATCGGACACTTGTCTGGTTGCAGACTCGATTATAGCCTTTGCTTCTCTTTTATCAAAACGATTTAGTGTCTCCATTATATCGAAACCCTCGACACAGATTTCTTGGATTAATTCGCATGTCTTTTCAACAGTTACACATAAAATTTCACGCATTTCATTTGTAATTTTTGCATCATATGTTTCGGCATGTGTTACTACTTTTTTCATATCACTATATTACAATCAAAGTCCACAGGTCGGAATACCAGTATTCCTTGCTAACGAGTCAAGTTTTACTTTACACAATTTTACTTTCCAAGATTATATTGATACCTTGCGTGTTATAAGATTTGTTTATTTCCAACATCATTACCCACTCGACATAGTCCATAGTCATAATCATTCCAGATATTCGAGTCACATTGGCGATGATATGTCCATCATCTATAGCAAGGTCACCAAGTTCATATCTCACCGAACCACTTCCACGGTCGACAAGTGCAAGAACAAGATCATTTTGTTCAAAGAACTTGGTATCGTATTTTGCATAGAATTCTCGGACCTGGCTTTCCATCTGGGTCCAGTACCCCTCTGGAACGATTGCATCGTCCCGCATGTACTCGGACATGATTTGGTTGATAAAATTGTCCAGCTCAGCACGACTTTTCAAAACCATAGAAAAGTTCTCGTCCATTTGCCCAAACCATCCACCTTGTGAAAATTCTACGTTGTAGTCTTTGATCTGCATAGTGCCTCCTGCAAACATCCCTGTGGTAAAGGCTAGCACACCTAACATAGATACTAAAAGTGATTTCATCATGAACAAGTATATGCATTCAAAAATATCTTATACAAGATTAAGCTTTTGCTTTTTCTAGAAAAGAGTGTAAAATATCTCATATGAGCTATACAAAAGATTCCAGATTCACAGGTGGATTAATGATGTGGATTTGGGTTAATTTCGTTTACATCGCATCAATCGTCTTCTCGGCAGGATTGCTTATGCCTTTTGGTCTTTGTTATCGTGAAAAATGGATTACAAAGCACACATATATAGAAGGAAAACAACTTGAATTCTATGGGCGTGCAACAACGCTGTTTCTTCGCAAAGCATTTTTTATAATTTTCGGACCTATGATTATTGGTCTTGCTATTGGATTATTTTTTGCCATATTCGGAAGTTATATCGGCGGCGACAGCGACATTCCAATCCTTGGAACAACATTGTTTCCATTAATTACTGCACTTGTTTTTGCGCTGTTCACAGCATGGATTGCACGACGGATGAAAAAGTGGGTTGTAAAGCATACACGCTTTGCGAAGTAAGTGCGTCATTGCTTCTTCGCCGCACTCCTAGCAATGACGGATAAAGTTGTTTTATACAACCCTACTTGCTTTGCAAATCTCGATATTTATGCTAATATCCATACATAATGGAACATGATGATACAAAACCAGAACAAACAGAAGAAATCGTAGAACAAAAAATACAAGAAAAACACGAACCCAAACAACGTAAAAAAAATGCCCACAGAAAAAAGATTTGGTGGTGGGTATTTATCTTTTTGTTTACGTTTGCTACTGCATTCAGCATTGGATTGGTTGCCGAAGCTTTTCTGCAAACCACGAGCGTCATAATTTGTATCGTATTAATCGCCATTCTCATTCTAATCGCTTTCCTTGGAGATATTGTGGCGGTTGCCGTAGCCTATGCCGATTTAGGACATTTTAACGCAATGGCAAGTCGAAAGATAAGGGGTGCAAAAAACTGTATCAAACTTGTAAAGAACAGCGACAAGGTTTCAAGTATCCTAAGCGACGTTCTTGGGGACGTTACAGGTATTATATCGGGTGCACTTGGTGTGTCTCTTGCCTTTATAATTATCGTTGGTGGAGATTACACCACATTCCAAGAGGCACTCATCATCGCACTTGTAACCGCATGTATTGCCGCGGTAACCGTTATGGTAAAATCTATCGCAAAGAAAATCGCGATTAAGAATAACGCGAAAATTGTATTCGCGGTCGGGCGGATGCTTAGTTTATTTACAAGGAGATAGGAATATTGGAACCACGCTGCCCTTGTATAGATTGTGGAAAAGAAACCATGTATACTGATAAAGAAGTCGAAGAACAAGGAATTGACGATATTGATTGGTATGCCGTTCATAATGAAATTTGGAAAAAATATTGTCCCGAACAACCAGATGATTATATAAGCACCCCAGAATCTAAGGGTTATTTTCTTTGTATAAAATGTTTGGAAACGCGAATGGGGCGAAAGTTAAAAAGAGATGATTTTCCTGACTACCCTATAAATAAGAAAAATTTGCATAGGTATCCAGAGTAATAAACCATCTCGACCGAAGCCCTTTAGGGCGTAACGGAGAGATGAATTTGATAACTTATTCTTCACTTCGTAACTCGACTTCGTCGAACCCCGACCAGAATGGCGGTTTGCTGTAGACATTTTGGCAAAAATAGCATATACTATTGTTGCTTGTATAAGGTGCAGTATCCTAGTCGAGCGCAATAATTGTTTCAAGCGGTTAAAACCGCGATAAGGCACATAAAGAGGTTCCTGGTGTTTGCTTTCGTTGCCCAAATGGGGGCGAGTGCTGGGGATAATGGTGGTTGGGCGCGGTGTAATGGCATACATCTTCCGACCCACTCATCGCTCTGCTTGGCAAGTCAATTGCCAAATAACCCTGCATAGTGTGAATTCACGATGCAGAGTAGCCCGTCTTGTGCGTGGATCCAGCGGATCTATCGTCATCCTGCCTACCCAAAGTACACGGAACGGTATGGAATTGGATAGTGAAATTGTATCTGCAAACAGACTTAAAACAATGTGTGTTCCTCGAAGGAAAACTTCTAGGCTGAGGCATTCATATGCCGTTGGGTTGGAGATTAAAGTGCAGGCTTAGTGGTAATCCAGTCATCCGTTCGGAAACGACGGGTTGTGTTTCTTAAATCGAAAGAGCGGTAGCGGCAACGCATCGTGAGACACAGGGAAATCCTACTGGACCTATGTCGCAAAGTTTACCCGACCCAAACCTTGTGCAGGCAACCATTTTATTCTAGGCAGTCCAAATGATTGACATTTATTTATTGTTATAATACAATCTTGTATTGTGAGAAAGAATAACGTTGCACAAAGAGGACTCATTATTATTCTACATGCGGATACTGTGTGTAGGATTTTTGTGTAAGGTAACTCCGAAAACATTAAAATCACAAATCTGCACCCAGTATCCGAAAGGAAAACTGGGGGGCAGATTTTTTTATATAAATGCAACAAAATTCACAATCTCACAAATAATAAAAATCAAGGAGAAATTAAAATGAAATTAAAAACACCAGACATGAGCAAAGCTTTTGGGAACTATCCACCCCAGGAAGTAAATACACTTATGGAGAATGTATGGGGTGAGAATCCAACCTATAACATGACAGACACAGAACAAGAGCCACAGGAGAACTCTCGATTTACTTTCGCAACACCAACAAGAGAAGATCCACTAGAATTCAGCAGACTTTAAAATATAAAAGCACCCTCTTGGTGCTTTTTATTTTAATATGTTTGACGGTCAATGTCTCGACGTCTTCTGATTTTTTGTTCACGTTCCATTTTGGTCGGACAATTTATTATCTCGATAATAAAGGCAAGTCTTGGATAATAAATCATATGCTCGGGAAATTCTTTTTGAATTACATTAACCATGTCAACCAATTCATTTTCGTAGTTTGGAAAAAATCCACGCTTGTCAATTTTGGCACGCAAATAAAGACCACAAACGTCATCATACAAATTCGCAAGACGCAAAACCGAGTGATCCAAAATCTCTTTATTTAACTTGCTTTGGTCAAGGCGATATGCAATCGTCCTCTCTTCCATATATTGGATTGCATGGTTGACCGCGGTACGCACATGAATCTCGGTTCGCGCACTTGCCGTTTTGAATGCAGATTTTATTGACAACTTGGAATACGAAAGTGCGTACAACGAAGTTATGAATGAAAGTGTTACTGCGACTAGTGAAATTATTTCTGCTGGGCTCATGGCGGTTATTATCATGTCTTATGGGCTTTTTGTCAATAGATTTTTGCCTTGGGGTATTGCAAAAAGATGGCATTTTTGCTATAGTGTACAATGAAAAAATTTACAAAGTTGGCATCGACAATTGCATTTATGGGTTTTATCGGATTATCCAACCAGCCAACCTTTGCATCAGAAGAGATAGATTTTAACAGAGTACGCATAGCACCACTTGGCAATGTAGTCCAAGTATATAACAGAAATCCCGAAGGAACATTTCCACGCTATACCCAAGGACCAATAGGTACAATGTCATTTGCAATCAATAATGATGGTGAAACATTGTTCGCCGCTTTTGGACATGGGTCGATTTACGAAGATGGCGGTGGCTTTCACCCAAATTCTAGATTGGATTTGATTAACGTAAGAAATAGTTTTCCTGCTAGTACAAGTGGCTTCAGACTTACAAGAGAATTTGGTGACAGAGGATCTCGAATTGCGACAATTACGTCGACAAGCCATAACGGTTCTTTCGGAAGAATGCACCAAACGCCCGAGAACTTGGAATTCATGCCAATAGTTGGTAGCATTGATGACCTCTCTGTTGGGGATACCGTACGTAAATATACAGATGCATTCTCGGACGAGGTTCGTGGTTATGACGCAAAAATCACTCATATACTGAGAAACGACTATATTGGTGGTGGTTATGCCGACGCATTTGCCTTTAGAATTATTGACGAAGATTGGCCAGTTCCACATAACTCACCAGCAAGCGGCAACAGCGGAACACCATTAAAAGTCAATATTAATGGCATACAAAATGTTGCAGGCGTACTTCATTCAAGTAGCCACTTTATCGACCCCAGCACCAGAGAGAAAGTATACATAGGTCGTGCAATACTTCCACACACAATGGTCAGTAATCTTCTTGATACTATTGAACGCTAGGCACATTACTCGAATCTTCTGGCTCCCCTTCCGTAGATTTGTTTCGGAAAAATTTAATATAAAACACAGTAATCGCACAGATTGTGAAGACTTCGATTGCAATCGCAACATAGTTTTGGTAAATCAAATGATTAACAATAACAAGAGCGCACATTGCAAAACGGCTTATACGTATCATGTGTACACCTTTTGCCCATGCACCATAAACAATAAACAAAGCCATTAATTGGATTCCGATTGCAAGTATCAATCTCAGACTCGATGACTGCCAATCTACTGTGAATGCGGCAACAACGACAACTATTACTAAAAATAATATCAAAGTTAAATATGAGAGTACTTTATTTTCTGGATAATATTTTTCTCGCCAAAGAAAAACTATATCACGTGCAATTGCAACCGCAAATATTCCCATCAAAACCCAATTTTCAAGCAACCCAACCGAGACCGTCATGAACAGGTTGAAAATAATAATTGCAAACACAGTCTTGGTTTTTGTCTTGGCAATTGCCATGGCATAAACCATAGTTATTAATGCAAATAATGCAAAGATTTGACTTGGAATCCAAAATGCTAAATTTATATCAGAAAAATCCACGACGCAATTGTATCATGGATTTAAACACCTTAACAAACACAAATGTTAAATATTTATCTTTACACAGAATTTTATGGTCATATAACCACCTGCTTGCACATCTAGTGGATATTGAATAATATTTTCAAACATCATCGGTGTTTGTGGGTCACCATCAACTTCGAAAGAGCCTGGGACATAGGTCAAGTTTTCATCCAATTCATCGCTAAACAAAATACCAAACATGTCAACATCACTATTATTTGATACTATGACCGTGTAACAAATATCCCTACCCTTAAGGGCATATGGACATGTTGTCTTTGTAATATCAAGGTCAATAATTTCAACCTGTGCTTGGTTACTTGTAAAATTAAATGGTCCGTAACATTGTGCCATATCCACCCTCCCCCTTAGCCGCCTGTGCTTGGATCGACCAGGATTAACGCTTGTGTAAATTTGAATAATGTACCTGGAACGATGTTGTTAACCGCTTGAGTTGTTCTGAAATAAATACCTGATGAATCGAAACGAAGCGGAAAGCTGTAGACTGCGGTGACTCCTGGAATTTCTATCCATAATGTACCAATTGTAGAATCGCCTTGGTACCATTGAAGTTCTGGTATTTGGTATGCAGTTCTTGATTGGTCAATTATATAGTAAACTGTGTTGTTATTTAATGTAGGGCTGTCAACAGTAAATCCAGATCCCCAGAAATTAAATGTATGTCCTGCATTAATTGTTGAAACACTTATCCCATTAAGAAGATTATTTGTTGTAGGAAACGTGCGCACATCGGACAAGAATACAAAATTTTCTATCCTGCTGATCTCATTCAAGATGTTGGTTATTTGGTCATTAAAGGATTGTTCAAGTGTTGTTATATTCTGCTGAATTTCGGTTATGTCATTTTGAATTGTTGTGACGTCGGTTCTTAGTTCAGTCAGACTTTGTGAAATTGCATCACAGTCACAACATTGTTCACATTGACCTTCTTCAAGAGAAGTAATACGTTGCAGAATGTCGTCACAATCACAACCCGCCAAATCACCACCAAGCCTTGCAATATTTTGAATTTTCATATTATTTCCTCCTCGCAAAATGTGGCTTGCACAGATGCTGTATTAGTAATTGTTCCAGAAACACCAGACTTGATTTTTCCTTGAATTATTATGTCTCCAGAATCACCAGGTTCAAGGTCATCAATATCAAGCGTACCCGTCCATGGTAACCAGTTTTGACCATCAAGTGTAAATTTCAACTCATCGAGTATATCGTCTAATTCATCCGTTAAAGTAATTTGTGTTGCCAGATAGTTGGTTGGATTTGAAATCGTTATACCAAAATAAACGGTCCCACCAATGGTTGCATAAGAGCAACTTGCATCTTTTGTTATGTCCAGTTCAAGCACATCTACGCTGTTTAGTGCAACGTCATCTAAAACAAAGTCATTGCCTGTTGCCGCCCCACCTTGGCTTATGAATTTTATTGTTACTGCCGTCGTATCATTTGCCGTTGTGAATATTGTGCCTATTTGTCGCCATTCGGGACATTCTGGGTTGGGTAATATTTCATCAGTAAAATCATGTTCATAGATTGTTGTTCCGTCTTGGTCGGTGACCAAAAGACTGAATTCTGGGTTTATATAGCCTGTTGCTTGTCTGCATAAATTTAAAACCCAATAACTTGTTAAGTAACATGTGTTCGCATTTACCAGCACAGTTGTCTGTCCTATTATTGTTCCTTGTGTATATCCATTTATTACCATCATTCGCCCAGTTTCGTTGCCAGTCGTATGGTCGGCAACACGCCACCAAGCAGGAGATGTTGGATTAGAATTGCTGTGGCTATTATTCATTATATTTTGCACAGTATATTGTCCATCATCTGGTACTGGTTGTAATGTTCCTGTTGCCGCCATTACATAGGTGAACTGTGATTGAATCTCGGGATAAGGGTTTGTTTGCGGCGCGGTTACCGTCACACCTGTGTTTGCGACTATTCCTGGTGGAAATAATCCAAAGGTTCCATTGTCTGCCGCAACTACCAAGTTCGGTGAGTCAACAACAATATTAGACGCAAGAACAAGTGGTGTATATCGCACAGGTCCATTTAACATCGCAATATTTGTAATGTCGGATACTCCAACCGTTTCAAGCCAAGTATTACGCACAGTACAATCAAGATTTGTTATTGTACTTGTTGGCGAAACAGTCACATAAGTGTGACTATCATCAGCAAGAGGTGGAACAGTTCCACCTTTTAACATCATACAAGGCACGGCATTTGTACCCCAATTAATGGTCCCAATCGTAATTGGTGTTGTGCCATCATCATAGGTCCATCCATATGATTCAACCACTTGGTAACTTCCTGATGGAACATTTGTGAATTGAAATGTGCCTGTTGAACTTGTTAGAACTGCGGCTGCAAGTCCATTTACCGTATTCTGCATAACTATTGGTACATTGGCTATAGTTCCAGTAGCCGTTGCTGCGGCTGCTGTTCTATTACCATCGTAATATAACACGCCCGAAACAATAGGCATGGTTCACCTCCATCTGTGGCAATAATCTAAAGCTTACGCGTCATCAGCGGCTGCCGCCGTTGGCATTGCTGTTACCTTTGCACAAAACTCGATGTACATTGTCTCGCCCGCTGGGATTGCAAGGTCAAATGTTATTACGTTGTTGCCATCGATGTTTGGGGTGCCTGGCGTAAGGTTGTCTGGGTCTGTTCCATATTCAAATGAATCATCAACATATTCAAGGTTGTCCGCAAGTGGGTCACGGAATGTAATTTCTCCCATTTCACCGTCTGTGAAATCAACATCGCTGTTGTTTACAATTGTGACTGTATAGCAAATATTGCCACCCAAAATCGCATATGCACAGTTTGCTGTTTTTGTAATTTGCAAATCAATGATATCAACTTCGGTTGGTTCTCCGCTGTCAACCGACACCGCTTCTCCACAAAGTTCCAAATCCAAAAATGCTTTGTTTTCCAGTTTCATGTATTTTCCTCCTTATTGCAAGCAAGGAAACAAACATTCAAGTATTCGTCTTATTTCACAACACCAACATCTGCAAACACATATGCATACACAATGACAACAACATTCTTTATCATCATGGTCTTTTATGCGTGTTGTGACTTTGTTGCTTTTTATGACAACATCTTGTCCACAAACACGCATAGTTATGTCCGCTTGATTGGTAATCGTTTTTTTACACATACTTAAGTTTTCCTCGGCCTACCGCAAGAGCCTTGTCCTGCTAAGTTAGTGTATGACCTGTCCACGCAAGTGGACACTTTAAATAATTTAACCTTAATGTCCAACACCGAAGGAGATAAGTTTTTAAATCTAATTACGAAACACGCATGTTTGTAACACCAATTACATCTGTCATATTTGTTCGAACAAGCCAAAGATTTCTTATCATAGTTGACCCTTCGTTAAGCTGGCGATTTGGATAGAATGTAAAATCTCCAAGCTCTGCACCAAGATAATCTGGGCTGAATATTATTGTTATATCGCGAAGACATGAAATAGGTTGGTTCACCATATCAAGATTTGGTATACCGTTATTTGAACCACCAAACACATATGGCCAATTCACAACACCCCCAACAAAGTAATTACCGTATGAATCTTTTCGTATTCCTATATGACATGAATCAACGGTTGCTGCCGAATGCCCAATATTAACTGTAAACACAATCCAATCATCATTCCGCATATTGGCAAGCACATCAAAACTCAAAGATGTGGCACTAACTTGGTTAATTTGAATGGTTCCACTTTGTCGTCCAAAGTTCGGATTTTCTGCCTCGGCATTTGGAATACCTGTGCTGAACCATGCTATACCGTTTTCTATTGTTACCGTACCGTTGCTCATATTTGTTGTATTGGTAATTGGGAACAACATTTCCTTTGTAATTTCAAACTTTGTATTTTTATATATGGTCCAAAACCCCATTCTTACTGATTCGCCATCTACCGAAACATTGACCATATAATCAGGGTCAACAGACATCCATTCCAAATACACACCCGCCCCATCTTCAACGATTGCACCCTTGGTTAATACTTGCGTACCCACCTTGACTGTAAAGACTACATTTTCAACTTCGTTCCAATCGATTGTATGCTTGACAACATAGGGTTCGGCATTACTTTCACAACCACTAATCATAAACACCAAAGGCAGTATCAAACACATCACCAAAATACACTTAAACTTTTTCATACACTCTCCTCATCGAGATAGTATGTTCAAAATTTCGGGGAATACTCTTTTATTCACAAGGTCCTTTTATATATTTATTAGTCAATGAATCTAATCTGAAAATTCAAATCAAAGAAATATTTATCACCTTTTTTATAGACTTGTGCATAATCATATTTACTCTCAGACGCTGATGGTCGGTCAAACTTTGTTTGATTAAATAAAAAAGTCCTGAAAGATTCCATGTCTCGTGTATGATAGGCTAAAACTTCACCATTGTCCTTTGCGACGATATACCCACCGTTAACTGTTGATAAACCATTCCATTGCTCTGATGCCGTCATACCTGCAAATGATGCCCATAGTAAATCTTTTATGGCTTTAGTATAAAAAATCTCTGGATTGCGTTTTTGTAATGGGTTTTCAGATATCAAGTGCTCTGTAACTTCCGTGAACTTACTGTTTTTCTTTGTCTTAAAATAATGTATCTCAAGCATGGCTTTTAATATTTTCTGCATATCACCGCGAACATTATCCATGTTATCTTCAAACGTTCGATGTTTGATATGAGAAAAATTAAATCCCAAATTTTTTGCTTTAATATATTCCAATCTTGCGTTTTTGTCCCTACCACCTTTTGCTGTTACTATGGAATTAATTTCTGCCATTTGTTCATCATTAATACCCTCAAGTTCATAAGTAAAAGCAGATGCTTTTGCCGCATTAAATAGCGTGGGTGCGTTTTTATATTTTGATTTTATTGAAAACCCAGCAACTATTTGCATCCTATCATGATCACGTATTTCCATTATGATATCATTCTTACCACCAAAGTTTTCATAGTATCCACGACTTGGCGCTTTGAAGCTTTTAATTAATAGTCGTTTTGTAAATTCTTTTGTGACAGGTAATACATCAAAACTGCGACCCTTGGAAGTAGTTATTGTTTGCAAAAGTTTTTCTGCATTGTATAAAAAATCTGATGCTGGTATTGAAGCAACTGTTCGCCCATCAATATTAATATCCACTATTGATCCAGTTCTATATTCAATTAATTTATCTTTTACTTCTTCACGAATTATTTTAATAATATCAATATAAGATCGTGGGTTTGCTACTAAATTTTCATCAGCAGAATATATCCTGCCATCGCCAAGCAACTTAAAAATGACATATAACTCTGCCCATTCACCTCTATTTGCCGCCATCTAGCACCACCTTTATCTGTTTTGCTATTGCTTCTATAACGGGGACAGTTACGCTGTTACCAAATTGTTTATAAAGGTGTACATCTGCTACTTCAAATTTGAATGTGTCTGGAAACCCTTGTAATCTTGCCCATTCTCTTGGTGTCATTTTGCGGATGCCTTCCGAATTAATCTTACCTTTAATGTTCGTTGTTGGAGTTAAATTTTGCTGTCTTGTGTCTATCAAAAGATTCCTCTCTCTACCCATACCACCACATACAATAGCACCTGCTATACCATTCCATTCGCGAATTTCATAGCCAAATCCATTACCTTTGGATTCGTGTCTTGCCTTATGTTTTCTTAATGTGTCTATATACTTCTCACTTAAATAATATTTTGCAGGAACTGGTGGATTTTCTAAGATATCTTTAATTTTTTTTGTATTATCTGTTGGCTGTGGAAATTGGAACGATGAACTATCTATATCATTTCTAAAAGCAACTATATAGATTCTTTCTCGGTTTTGTGGAACACCAAAGTCTTTACTATTTAAAATTTTATCATAAGGCATATATCCAAGTTGCTTTAATGTCTCCATAATGACAGAAAAAGTTTTACCTTTATCATGAACTGTAAGGCCTTTTACATTTTCACAAAAAATTACCTTGGGTTTGTGTTTTTGGCATATACGCACAACATCAAAAAACAATGTCCCACGAGATATATCTTTATAGTTGTCTTTAAACCCTTTGCGTTGCCCTGCAAGACTAAATGCTTGGCATGGAAAACCTGCCAGGCATATATCAAACGATGGGACTAAATCTTCGCTGATTTGTGTTATATCCCCATATATTAGTTGGTCGCCAAAATTGGCCTTATATGTTATCTGTGCTGGCTTGTCCCATTCACTAACAAATACTGTTTTTATAGCTTCTTTAAACACATTATCAAAGCCAAGACGAATACCACCAATACCTGCAAAGAGGTCTATTGATTTATATTGTTTCATTAGACTCCCTTTTGCGTTCTATTCTTATAATAAGATAACATATTTAACTGAATCCTACAATCTGTTTAAATTAATACCCGAATGTCGCCTTGCACTTTACAATTAAGAATGAAACTATCATATAATTCGTTTTACGAATATGTGTTTAAACTAAATTCTCAAAATAAAAACGCATTACGGCGTTTGTCTTGGAGCTCCCAGTAATGCCTTCGGCATTGTTGCATTATTGATGTTATTAAATGTTTGCCTTGCGAACAAGCAATCGGACTACGTCCTCCCGTGATCTTCAAACGAAAACGCCCCTTGGGCGTTTTCATTTTGGAGCTCCCGGTCGGACTCGAACCGACGACCTGCTGATTACAAATCAGCTGCTCTACCAACTGAGCCACGGAAGCGTACCTTTATATATTACCAATTTTTGGGATAAAAGTCAATGGAATTTTATGTTGGGTTGTTTGAATTTTTATTCTATACTTTAACTATGCTCCACCATTGTTTCCGCAAAGGCACACACATATTAATAATCTTCAAGGACGGCAGCCAGATTGATTGCAAATTTCTTGATGCAAAGAACAAATATATTATGACAAACAAAGGTAATTTTCTTTTCAAGGATATTCGTGCAACAACAATATTTAAACACAAAGAAACAATCCAGCCACCTTGCTTTGGTATTTATGTAGATGAATAGAATACACTTATGACTTATTCGCAAAGCGATGTTTCAGATAGTTTACCTTAACGTCCAAGCACAAAAATGTTTAAGTTTTTGTGCTTACATTAATTTGATTTTTAGCATATACTATATACATGAAACGGATTATTTTACCAATGATGACAGTTTTATTGTTGGTTGTAACAAGCGTTGCGTTAGCTGGGTGTGTTGATTTTTTCAGACCAGCCCCAACCGAAACACATTCGGGTCCCAGGCTAAATGCACTTACCTTTCAAAAAATCGAACTTGCAGCAGACAGCTTTGGTTATGATTTCGACAGATTCGAGAATATTGCAATAGTTACACTAGACGGTCATAACTCGGTAAGCTTTGCTAGGTACAATAATGTCACAACCGCCCGTCATGTATTTAATGAATATTTCTTTGAGCTTCGATATTACTTTTCTCCTTATTCACAAATTTTTGATGGGGCAAATTTTCAATCATATCGAACAATACTTTTTGATACTGTGTTTATATTATACCGCGTAAATGAATGGGTGCTTGTAGCAACGGGACCGCAAGAAGACATTCACATGCTTGAGGATTTTCTAAACACCGTTCTTATACCCGTAGTCCAATCGCCTGCGTGACAATGTTTAATTTAAAAAAGAGGTCAATGCCTCTTTTTTTATTTTTAAAGTGTCCCACAGCAATTTTTATATTTCTTTCCGCTTTTGCATGAACATGGATCGTTTCGACCAACTTCTTTTTTAGCATGGGTGTATGTGCCTTGTAATCTTGTTGGCTGTGGTTTTTCAATATCTTTATTTGCGGTATCCGCTCCCCTTCCACTTGTCATTGTGGCGTTGCGGTGTGGTATTGGCTTTTCTTCACGCTTTTCGATTTGAATCTTGAACAGGAACAAGCATGCTCGTTCGTTAATGCTGTCGACCATGTCGTTGAACATTTTCATTGCCTCGCCACGATATACCACAAGTGGATCCTTTTGTGCATAACCCTGTAATCCTATACCATTTCGCAAGTTAACCATTGCATCAATGTGATCCATCCATTTAGAATCAACAATAGAAAGAAGAATATCACGTTCAAGTTGCGAGAAATCAAAACCTTGACTTCGAAGATTTTCTATCTTATTTTTATATTGATCACATACGGCATCAAGCACCATCTGCTCGACCTCTTCGTGAGATGCACCTTCACAATTATCTTTATCAAGATATTCAACATCTTTTCCAAACAAGTCTTGTCCAAGAACTTTGTTAGCACGTTCCAAGTCCCATTCTGTCCAATGTGCTTCGGAATCTATTGCCTTTGCAACTATACCAGAAACCACCTCGGGGAACATTTTAAGAATTTGTTCATGAACATTTTCGCCGTCCAAAATTCGGTTACGTTCTTTGTATATAAGTTCACGTTGACCGTTCATGACATTATCATATTCAAATGTATAACGGCGGGCGTCAAAGTAATGCCCCTCGACCGCTTTTTGGACACGTTCGAACATTTTTGTCATCATACGTGATTGAACGTCATCCATTTTAAATAACTTCATGGTGCCGCCAATGATATGTTTTCCAAAACGCTTCATGATGTCGTCTTCGATACATATATAGAAAATCGAAGATCCTGGGTCACCTTGACGTCCTGAACGCCCACGGAGCTGGTTATCTATTCTTCGTGAATCGTGTCTTTCGGTACCGATTATGTGAAGTCCGCCAAGTTTAATAACTTCTTCCTTCTCGGCGTCTGTTTGTTCTTTGAAACGGTTATATAATTCACGATAGATTTGACGGTTTCTTATTATTTCCTTGTCGTCGGTGTCGACCACTCCTGTTGCGTCATAAATTTGTTGGTCATCAAAACCATCTTTTATCATTTGTTGTTTTGCAAGATATTCTGGGTTACCGCCAAGCAAAATGTCGGTACCACGACCAGCCATGTTTGTTGCAATTGTAACCGCGCCGACCTTACCCGCCTGGGCGACGATTGCACCCTCTTGTTCGTGGTTTTTTGCGTTCAATACAACGTGAGGCACTTTTTTTTGTTTAAGGTATCGCGAAATTTCCTCGGACTTTTCGATTGTTGTTGTACCAATCAAAACAGGCTGTCCGCGTTCATGTCGCCATAATACATCTTCCAGAATTGCCCCAAGCTTTCCTTCCATACTTGTAAATACAACATCGGGTGCGTCTTCACGGCGGACTGGACGGTTGGTTGGAATCGACACAACGTCAATACCATATATCTTTTGGAATTCGTTTTCCTCGGTCTTAGCGGTACCCGTCATCCCTGCAAGCTTTGGATATAATTTGAAAAGATTTTGCAATGTTACGGTAGCAACCGTCTTGTCTTCATTGCGGACTGGAACGCCTTCTTTTGCTTCGATTGCTTGGTGTAATCCATCCGAATATCTTCGTCCAACCATAGCACGACCTGTGTTCTGGTCAACAATAACCACTTCTTTATCTTTGTTAATCAAATAATCGGCATTCAATTCAAATAACAAGTGTGCCTTTAGGGCGTTGTTAATAAAGTGGTTAAGCTCCATATTATTGGCATCACTTATGTTTTCAATGTTAAATGCGCGCTCGGCTTTTTCAATACCACTCTCGTTCAAACGCACGGCACGTTCTTTTAAATCGATTTCGTAATCTTCTTCACGCAGAGTCCGCACAAACTTGTCACAAATTTTATAATTTTCGCTGTTATCCTTTGTTGGCATAGACATAATAAGCGGTGTTCGTGATTCATCTATTAAGATAGAGTCCGCCTCGTCAACAATAGCGTAATAATGCCCACGTTGAACACGGTCTTCTTTTCGGTGGGCACAGTTATCACGAAGATAATCAAAACCAAGCTCTGAGCTTGTTATATATGTAATGTCCGCCGCGTATGCATGTTGTTTTTCAGGTTGTTCTGCATGAGCGCGCGCAAATTCAACAGTAAGCCCAAGGAACCTGTGAACCTTACCCATCCATTCTGTGTTACGTTTTGCAAGGTATTCGTTAACCTCGACGATATGTACGCCTTTGCCCGCCAATGCGTTCAAATATGCTGGCAATGTACATGTAAGTGTTTTACCTTCACCCGTTTTCATCTCGGCAATACGACCTTGGTGCAATGCAACACCACCAAGCACTTGTGAGTAGAACGGTCTTTGACCAAGAACACGGTCAGCGGCTTCACGTACAACGGCAAAAGCCTCGGGCAATAAATTGTCCAATTTTTCGCCGTCCGCTATTCTTTTTTTAAATTTTTCGGTCATGCCAACCAATTCGGCATCACTCTTACTTTTGTATTCGTCTTCATATAAAAAGACCTTGTCCGCAACTTTTTTAAGTTTGCCGACGTTTCTCGCGTTATCTGATGAAAAAAGTCCCATGCACCAATTATACACCAATTGGCTAAAAAATCAAAGATAATAGTTTGCTATATTGACAAATTGGGGTGATTGTGTATACGAAAAAACGGAAAGTAATTCCCGTTTTTGTTATACACACCCTCTCACGTCATTCAGAGGAGTCACGAAGTGACGACGAAGAATCTAGGCGAAGCCGCATTATATTTATCAAATGCAAACAAAAGGCTAGATTTATCGCTACGCTAGATTCCTCGTCGCTATCGCTCCTCTGAATGACGTGTACGGGGTTTTTCTCTCTTACATTAAACTGTACTTTATACCTTGGATAAAGGTTAACATTTTCTACATACTACCACCATGAAAAAAATCTCGACGCGACAGGTTATTATATTTTTTTGTATTTACTTTTTTTCTATAAAGTTTTTATCTTTGCCTGGGTTATTGTCGGGTGGTGCTGGGCGTGATGCGTGGATAGTTGCGTTGATTGGAACGGTGTTGGAATTGTTGGTTTTGTTCCTTGTATTAAATGTGCTGGTCATCGGTAAAGACAGCGATATTTATAGTGACTTTCGGTCTAATGCAAAAGGTATTGGCGCAAAGTTTATGATATCGTTGATGTTTTCGCTTTTCATGTTGCAATTATTTATTTTAATGCGAAGTTCACATTTACTGTTGAACGAACACCTTTTTAACGGAACGATGAATATACATAAATTTCTTGTACCATTGATGATATTCGGGATATGTTTTTGTTTTGTTCCAGCCCGTGCAATATTCCGAAGTGGCGAGATATTCTATATATTCATATTGTTGGCATTGGCATTATCTATCTTCCCCGCTCTTTCGCAAATGCGACCAAGCGAAATAACACCGATGTTCGAAAATGGAGCAAGTCCAATTTTTCGAACACTTTACCATAACTTGATTTATTTTGAATCTGCATCATTTTTGTTCATATTTAGCGGTGACATAAAAATCGAAAAGAACTTTCGGCGAAATTTTATGATTACGGCTGGAATCGTTGGATTGTTCTTTGTGTTCTTTGTATTTATGTTCACAAGCTTATTCGGACCAATCGCAGAGCTTAAAAACGTTGCAATTATTAACCTTACCGTGCATTCAACATTCCTCACGCAAAGTGGTCGGTTGGATTGGATTTTGATTTGTGTTTGGCTACTTCTCTTACTTATCCGTTTTGGCGTTACGTTTTATGCAAGTTTTGCATGTGTGCGATATTTGTTCAATATCAAACATCGTGCGGGATACATCGGATTCGGCATTGCGGTTGCGTTATACCTGCTTTACTATTTCATATTCTGCGGCGACACTTTGGACAGGTTCATCCGTATCATCGCACCAGGCATAGTGGCATTGTTCTTGTTCATTCCTCTTGCGTTCTTTGTGAATTCATTGATCTTGAAAAAGCGAGGTACGAAAAATGTTTAAAGTTATCTGGGCAAAGAAATTTCTTATCTTGTTCCTTGTCGCATTGATTGCCGTTTTACCAATGGCAATGACAAAGCAACCTCTTGCATTATCACAAACCATTGTTACCGCACTTGGTATAGACAAGATTAACGGAGAATACAAGGTGGTCTGTGAACATATTATTTTCAACTTTGACCCATTTGGTGTTATGGAACGTGAACTTGTGACCGCGACCGCACCTTCAATAGACGACGCTTTTAATGAAATAGGTCGCAGCCAAGGTCGTACAATTTCATTTTCGCATTGCACCATAATTATATTGGGAGACGGGCTGCGGGAAGAAAATTTTGCTGATTTGCTTAAACCATTTTTGTTAAAATCAACGTTGAGTAATTCGGCGGTTCTTCTCTATACTGATGATGATATCGAAGAACTTATGCAGGCAAGTATCGAAATCGGAGACGTACGAAGTGCAAAGTTACAACAAATTGCCGAGTTCAACAGACAAGATAATCGATTTACAAGTACAAGTCTTGAAAGATTTTTCAAGGATAGTCTTGGGCGAAATAGAATGTCAAAAATAACAAAAGTCAGAATCGGAGAAAATGATACAATAGAAAACGAAGGTGAATATGTAACTCTTTCAAGAGGCTTAATTCAAACATAGATTAACTTGACACATTTATCAATTTCCAATATGCTTATAACAAATGGGGAAAAAGAAGTACAAAAAGTACAGCAGTTTGCCAAACAAATACATTGTAATTATGAAAATAATTACAGCATGTTTTTTGTTGCTTGCATCATTACTTTTTATATTTACCCCTACACAGGTCTTTGACGATAATGCTGATAGATACATAGAGGTCTTTGCCGTACATTTTCTGTGGCAAGACATTACATCTTTTAATCCACTTCCTATATTTTTCTTTGCTGGAATCCTTGCAATTTGTGCTTATATATCTTTTCTTGTATATCGTGTTAATTCCAAAACATTTTATTCAGCCGACCGCTTCGATCTTTGGTATAAAATGTTGTTCAGCCTGATACTTATTTATATCTGTATCCGAAGCTTGTTTATTGTTCCTTATCTTAATGTACCGCTTGAACTTGTCATAATCGCGGTGGCAAGTGGACTTTTCAATTGGCTTATACCACCAATTATTTGTAACAACAGCGAAGAGTTTTAAAGTTTAATAAGTTTCTCGTGAACTGTGCTGTAGATATATGATTCTATGTTTTTTATGTTTTTGCTTTGTTTTATTGCATTAACATACATTTGCATTTGTGGAGTATAAAGTTCTACAATCTTTTGTTCACTTGCCCTTGTTGTTTTATAGTCGATTACCATTATTTTATCGTTTGATATCGCAACAAGATCAATGATTCCTTGAACCATAATTTTTGCTCCGTCTTTATCAAGCATTTGGATAAATGGTACTTCGCGCAAGACGTGTGAATTCTTTAGAATCGGACGAATTACATTCAAACATTTTTCAATATTTTTGTCTTCGTGTGTCTGTGTTTCAAGATCTATCCTTTGCATTATGCCATGGAATCGAGTTCCGTAATCGACTCCCCTGTCTTCTGTGAATAATTTTCGTGGCACAAAATCAATTGTGTTTTGTTCGCTTTTGGTAAGTGATGTAACAGAATGTTTTAAAACAATATCGGCACCAATAATCGGTGTACTTTCTTTTTCATAGGTTTGTTTTAACAAGTTCACAAGCTTTTCGTCTATCTCGCCACTTAGCACTTTTTGCTCGCGGGTTTTGGATATTATCTTGATTTGGTCAAGTTTAATTTGTTTTAATGAAAAGTTTTTACTCTCTTCAAAAATTACAGGGCTGAGAAAATCAATATAATTGTTACTCTTTTGTATTTCATAGAACGAGCTTGGAATTATTTCTCTTGCCTTACCAACATCACACCCACCGATTATAACAAGGCGATTTTTGGCTCTTGTCAATGCAACATATAAAAGACGCATTTCTTCGGCAATCTGGATGTTTTTCGCATTAATTTTTGCACCAAGCCTTGCAATGCTTGAACTCTTTTTATAGTTTTCTATATCAACCGAATGCATACAAAGCCCATAGTTACGGTCTATTACCATGAACTTGCGGCTTTCAATACTTGAAAATTTTACACTTGCATCAAAAAGAATAACAATCGGAAACTCTAACCCTTTTGATTTGTGTATTGTCATTATTTGAACTCGGTCGCGTGTGCCGCCGCCACTTGTCTGTTCTATCTGCAACATATCATTCTCTAGCATGAATAAAAACTTTGACAGGCTTTCTGCATAGGTTGCCTTTGACAATGTATTAAGATAATTTTGGATATTAGAAACCATAACTTCACCATTAGGCGTTACAAGTAATTTTTCAATTACACCAAACTGTACAAGAAATTTTGTAAGAACAGCGGTTACCGTATTATCTTTTGCAAATTGATGATATTCGTTCAAAATATTTACAAAATCAGCAAGTTCACCTGCAAGTTCGTTGTTGTTGGAATTTATATATTCCAGTATCTTTTCATAGAAACTATTTTTTTGATTACTTGCCATTTTAATTGTGGCAAGGTCGTCACTTGTAAAGCCGAATATGAAACTTGACATTGTAAGAACAAGTGGCAAATCATTATATGGGTTTGATATAGCGTATAGAAATTTTTCAAGTACTGCGATTTCGAATTGTTCGGATGCCGATTGTTTATTAGTAACGGCACATTCAATCCCAGCTCGAGCAAGAGTATTTGCCAACAAATTCATATGAGTCTTTTCTTTTGCCAATATCGCTATATCGCCAAGTTGTACTTTTCGATATGTCTTTTTACCAAGATCATAGATTTCCGTCCGCAATAGCTGGTCAATTTTTTGTGTTATTAATGCACATTGTGCCTCGACCTTTTTTAATTCTTCTACCACCGAATCGTCATTCAAAATGTCATATGGTTTTACAATTTTTTGTTTTTCTCGTTTTTCTGTTTTCGTATCAATCAAGATTACTTCAACAGCAGGCTCGCACTCGTCTGGATATTCGGCACCTGGATTAAATTCACTTGTTGTTTTATAGTCGATATCAGCCACCTGTTTACTCATTACCTTGCCAAATACATCATTTACAAACCCAAGAATGCCAGGATGACTTCGGAAGTTTTCATTTAGCTTGACAACCTGTCCCCCGATATTCATGTCATAATTAGTTAGTTTACTTGCAAAAATTATTGGCTCGGCCCCCCTGAATCCATAGATGCTTTGTTTAATATCACCAACCATAAAAAAGGCAGACTTGTTACTTTCTTGCGATAAATTTTTCCCATTTAACAATGACAAAATTTTCTCTTGGACTGGGTTAGTATCTTGATATTCATCGACGAAAATGAATTTATATTTGTCTTGTAATTGGTTTACGATTTCTTCATTTTCAAGGACTTTCAATGCAAATTTTTCAAGGTCAGAAAAATCAAGCTTGCCAATTCGCATCTTTTCATTTGAATAGTCTTTTATAAATTCTTGAACAAGTAATATAATTTGGTTTATTATTTTCCCGTCACTTTCAAGCTTTTGAATTAATGTTTTTTCATCAACAATCAAGTATTTTTGTATCTCCTTGATTTCATCTTTCAATAAATCTCGGCCACGTTTAAATTCATCATATAATTCAAAATCTTTGAAATAACTTTTTACAAGCGTTGCAAAATCAAAATGTTTTTCAAGATTACAAAAGTCCTTTATTTCTTTCACATTGGAAAGTTGCTTTGACAATTCAACACAATGTTCGAAAAATGGAAATGCACGGTCAATGTCTTGAGATTTTGCACGAGAAAAGTAAAATGAAAACCTTTCAAAAAAATGATTACCCACATTTGCATAATGTTCAACTATTTTCTTAATTGCAAGGTTCTTGCTTAAATTTAAATTATAACTTTTATCGGCAATGTTTTCCAGCCACTCTGCACTATTTTCACGTGAACATAGAAAGTTATAAATAGATATAACAAGCTCCTTCAAAGGTTCTGTTTTTCGACTTGCACAAAGTGTTTCTATTGCATCTGTTGCATTCTCATAGTTTCTTGCAATGATTTTATCCAGAATTGTGCTTTGAATAGATTTTGACTCTTGATCGTCAATTATTGAAAATGCGGGGTCTATCTGGGCAATATTGAAGTAAGTCTGTACTAATTGAGAACAAAATTGATGGAACGTACCAATCGAACAATTAGCAAGGTGTATCACATCTATCCCAGCATTTTCCAACTTTTTTCTCAGCTTGATACGCATGTCGGCGGCAGATGCTTTTGTAAATGTTAAAACAAGTAATTGGTCAAGTGTGGCTTCACCACTTTGAATCATTTGAAAAATTCGTTCAATCATTACTGTGGTTTTTCCACTTCCTGCACTTGCACTTACAAGCAAATCTGTATTTCGTGTGTCAATTGCACCGCGTTGATTTTGTGTCCACTTCATTATAATATACCTCCAAAATCAACTGGTTTGATAATCGGTACATTATTAGCTCTTGTGTTTTCTTTCTGGGAACAAAGTGCTTTTGCTGGGCAATATCCACAAACCTTTTCACTTATCGAAGCTTTCTTTATAACTCCATCTTTCATGTGTTTAATAGCATCTGTTGCTATGTGTTTTGCATAGTTCATTACCGATTCTATTTCTTCCGAAGTGTAATCAATAATACCTTTGAGCTTGGTTTCTTTAGAAAGCCCAGACTTTAATTGAAAGTACGCTGCACCGTCTGCTGTATAACCTTCTCTTGAGAGCATATCTGAATAAAGCGGCAGCTGTAACTTTGTTCCTGTATAAACATCACGCAATTTGAAATCAACATTTGACCCTGTTTTATAATCAATAACAAAAGCATGCTTATTATTTTCTTTTAACATCGTGTCTACACGGTCTACCTTTCCAATCAATGTGATGTCACCCGTTTTTTGAGACAAAGATTTTTCTACATATTTCGGTTTGTATGAACTTGTACTGATTTGCGCGTTAATTTGATTAACCAGAATTCGGATTTCTTTTTTTAACAATTCGACAAGTGGTTTATTATTTGGATCGTTTGTAAAATACTTGAATTGAGTGTTCTCGAATGCCTTGCCGATAATTTTGGAAAGCTGGGCGTCGGTTGGAGTATTTTTTTGTCTTATGAATTCTTCGGTATATTCTTCGATGATTTTATGTATAAGGTTTCCCATAACATCACTTCCAACACGATAACGAGGTCTTTCGCGTAATCGCAAACCTTTTGTTAAAAAATTGTAATATGGACACGAGAAAAATGATTCTAGGGTTGTTACACTAATACATTCATTTTGCGCAAAAAGGTTCTTACCGTTTCTTATATTAAATTCTTGGCTATGAAGGTTTGGTATCTCGAAACTTTCTAAACCCACCGATTGTAAAATCGAATTATAATGAACCATGTCACTAAATGCCGTGTCATTACCAATAGACTGTAACACTTGATTCATTGCAAAATGTTTTGAATTTATTTGTGTATATTCAAGTTCGGCATTTAGATCTAGTTCAAGAATTCGTGCTATTATTTCACTTGTATTTACTTCCTCGTTCAAAGTATTTGTTGCAACGGTTGAAAGAAATAATTTCTCGGTAAAACTTGACAATGTATCAAGACATTGATTGCGCGAGCGAATATTTTGCATGGTAACGGTTGGTTCTATGGTAACCGCCATTGCACGAATATCAAGTTCGGTTAGAATATCTGTATCTGGTCTTGTTACTGGGAAAACTCCATCATGGATGTTGGCAATGAATAGATAAGGTACAAAAGATGGTTGATACTCGGTACTGTTTACCAGTATAACACGATTTGCATATGTCGGAATTGTTGATATCTTTGTTGCAACCGTAAGTGTTGCAAAAAGATTAGAATATTCGAAAACATCCACGCTTTTTTCACCGATTACTTGTCCCAATACTTCTAGAATGCTTATTGTTTTATCCAAACATATTTTTTCAATTGAATCCTCTTCAATTTCAAGAGTCTTTGCAAGTTGCAATAATCCATCCGAGAAATGCATTATTGTCTTTGATTTGGATATTTCTTTAATAAACCGCAGAATATTTTCCAAACTATGTTTCGTTTCGGGTTCAATTTCTAGATCATTTTTTTCAAGGAAACTTGACAACCCAAAGTTAGTCTTGATGCAAAAATTTTCAATTTGGAATTCGCACTTAGGGTTTATATTTATGTATTTACTTTTCAAAATTGGTATAAAGGTTTCGGCGGTATCATGATTTGCAAGTGCCAAAATATCACGGAAGAAAATCGCAAGCGATGTCTTGACAAGCGGAATACCAACATCAAGATTTAATGGAACATTGCAATGATTAAAAAATTGTTCAAATATTTGATAGGTATTCTCGTAATCACAAAGCAGAACTTTTATATCATTGGGATTGATTCCATTGTTCAAAAGTCCACGTACTTGGTTCGCAATGTGTGCAGCCTCGATGTGAGGTGTTTTGTATTGTAATACATATACATTATCAAGCTTTGTTCGAGTATTTTGTGAATAAAGATTCACAATCCTGTCATTAACCTTGGCTTGGACATTATGTATCTTTACGTCTTTCAATTCGAAGAGCATTGGTGTTAATTGATCTTCAAGTTCGCTTTTTTCTTTTATGCCTATTGTTGTCTGTGCTGCATGCTTTATTAATTCATTCACAACGGCAAGCCTTTGAATCGAGAGATGTTCAAACCCACACATATAAATCGATGCATCTTTTATAAGTAAGCTTGATTTAATTTCTTTTATCAAAAACCCAAGCATACCCGCAGAATCGGTGTAGTCTTGTGTTATCTGGCAATATTTTTTGTAAATCAACGATATATCGTGCATTTTTTTCCGCGTAATTGTTACATGTGCATTTTTTTCAAGATTTTCAAAATCAACAAGAGAACTTGTCAATTGGTTTATTGTATTAAACATTTTTTCGGCAAAGGTATAATGCCCACTTGATTTATTAAACCAAACAAGACTATCACGTACACTTTCAATTGCGTGCCACATAAAGAGTACCGCTTTAGTCTTGTCCAAAATGTTGGGCTGGGTTTCGGTCTCGCTTGTTATCAAGTTATACAACATAGTAAAAGTCAGCACGCGCGTATTCAAAAGACATGGTGATATTTTTAATAATTTTCTTTCGGCTTCCAATGTAAATCGATCTGGGACAATTATGTATGTTGGCTTTGTGTTTACTCTCGCATTTGTTTCTGCCATTGTTAAAACTTCGTCAATTGACGAGGACAAGTTATTCGTTTTAACAATGGTGATTTCTCTCACGAGCCGACCTCCATCATTATCAAATCAATTGCACTTGGTATAGACAGCTGTCCGCTTTTAATCTTATACTCAAGGTTAAGCGCATATTTATAAATTTCGCTTAGACGCGGTGCCAGACGTTTGTTATCACGGCGCGCATACATAATTGCATATGGATTTGCTTTTAATGCTGATGCAACTTTTTCATTAGGACAATTTGTTGCAAGTGAATAATACAATCGTTTTAACATAGAAACCAAGTTCCCAAAGATAGCATAGTCGTCTACTCCGCCACTTTTTAACCTTGCCAATATACCTTGTGCTTTTTCAAGGTTTCGCGTACATATTGCGCTGCCAAGTTCGTAAGTTTGAAATTCTTCATCCTTTGAAACAATTTCTTCAACATGTATAACATCGATTATATCAATTGCCGAAAAGAAGTTTACAAGCTTTCCTATTTCGTTGTCAATCTTTGCGTAATTATCTGCACAATATTTTGCAATTAACGAAGCTGCGGACGGAGTAATTTTCTTACCGTTATCACCGAATTGTTTTGCAATAAGCTTTAACAATATATCGCCCTTTATTGGGTTGCAATCAACTGGTTGCACATTTTTAGCAACAGGTGCTTTTTCAGACGATAAAACCAAAATCAAAACACAATCTGGACTTGGATCTTCTAGATATTTTTTTAATTCTTTTAAATGTTTATCTTCAGCACCACGCATTATAACAAGTCTCTTATCACCAAACATTGATATTGTTTGTGTTACCGACATTATCTCGGACATACTTGCCTTCTCATCAAATTTTGTGATATCAAGAGTTCCAAGTGCATTGGTAACAAGCTCGATACTCTTATTAATCAAAAAGTTGTCACTTCCAAAAAGAACATATACGGGTGCAATTTCTTCCTTTAAGGTGGCCTTTAGTTTTATAAATTCCATAAGACAATTATAGCACAGCTTGCCTAAGTATTCAAAACCAGTAGTGCCAAGCCGTAAATTCCAAACAAGATGGCGGCAGATATATAGCGATAACGCCTGCGCATAAATATAAACCGCGACATTATGACAAGTCCAAGGAAATAAAACCACATAATCCATGAATTGGTGTTAATATAAATCTGTCCCCATGACATGTTTGCAAGTGCGTTTGATGCATGCAATACAAATCTCAACATTACATCAACCAAGTATAAAAGTGGAAAACCAACATAGGTTACAAGCGCAATAGCACTTAATTGAAATGCCAAGATTAATATAGGCAATAACAAAAGATTGGCAAAAATTCCTATTGCCGAATAAAAACCGAACGTTGCGATAATAAATGGAAAAGTTGTTATCGCAGTTGTCGTGTACATCGAAATACTCGAGACCACTAGGTTTCTGAATTTTTCAAATGGTACTGGTACATTTAAAAACTTTTTCAACCCATTCGTTATTGGTCGATTAAACAAAGCAATCCCAAACATACATCCAAAACTTAATTGAAATCCAAGAGAAAACAACGAATAAGGGAACAGAACTAAAATTATAACGAATGCAAGGCAAATACTTGATAAAAAATCGGGTCGCCGAATTAACAACCTATTCCCCGCCAACACAAGGAACATTATTCCCGAACGCAGGATGGAAACTCTGAAATCTGCAAGATACGTATAAAAACACACAACAAAAATTAAAATCAGAAATTGATATTTTTTATCAAGTCGAAGAATCTTTAAAAACCCCAAAACTATTGCAACAATTAACCCAACATGCAAACCACTTACCGCCAACACATGTGCAAGCCCGTTCAACCGAAAGTCTTGTTGAACCTCATCATCAAGCGTGCTTCGATCACCAAACATCATGGAATATATTAAATTCGCAGGACCGTCACTCATGAACCTGTGCAAAAAATTATAACTATGACGCAATGCAATACTTCGGAAATCGTTTGATTGTCGGATGAACTCTATATCAACACCATTGATTGATGCCGAATATCGTATTCGGTTATTAACTGAAAATCCCGACACATTGATGGGAGAAAGCACAGCCTCGGTACGAATTATGTTGCCGAATGAAATATTTGCTATACTCTCTTCATTTAGATTTCTCACATTAATTCGAACACGACCCGAGACACTTTGGTCGTTAAATCGTACATTTGCAAGTGTTACCGAGCCAAAACCGTCATCATCGATTCTGTGTGCGCGAACAATTCCTGTGACTTCACCATTTCCAGTAAAATGGTATTGATTTGAATAGACCATTGTAGTAATTCCAAATGACACAATGGCTGCAAGAATCAAGACGATTGTAGCAACAAAAAATGATTTGTTCCCAGCAAGGAACACAAACACTCTATCTTTGTGTTTATTTTTAATTGCATTTAATAAAATAAAAAAGCCAATTATTACACCAAGCCAAATGCCGATTATCCACCAACCATAACTAATCGACAAATTTCCAAAAAATATGGTCAAACCAACAATAATCGCCCATAATACAAGCGGTCGAACATTAAACGGTTTATCTATGTATGTTTGGCTATCTTTTGTCATTATGTATTACATGATAATATCTCATATTAAAATGATTATGACAACCGCTTGTACATAAAATCTGAACCAATATAAAAAAGGCAACTTCGATGCGTTGCTTCGCATCGCCTTCTATGCCTTTTTTGGACATTATGGATGGACTGATTTATGGAATTATCTGACGATGACCTGTTCGCAAAGCGAACACTTAATAACTTCCATAATGTCCACGAAGTATGACCTGTTCGCAAAGCGAACATTTCTAATAATTTATCCTTAGTGTCAAACACCGAAGGTGGATATTTTTCCCAGGTCATAAAAACACGCCGAACGGCGTGTTTCTTTATCTTGATTATTACATTTCTTGTTCTTGCCTTTCGCGAATTGCACGCTCGTACAATAATGCACTAAGAACGATTCCAGCACCAAGAAGGAACACAATCGCACCTACCAACAGCCATTGGTAAAACCATCTGTCGAAATCTTGTCCGAAAACCCAAAGCAAAAGAAAGAAAGATGTAATTAACGTAGCGATTAAAATTATTGTTGCAATTACCATTCTGAACATGTTTGTTCTCCTTATACTCTAATAAATTTATATACCTATTATAGTATAATATTACATTTTTGTCAATAGTAAAGTTTAAAAACTTACAACTCCGCCTACAAACACCCCTCCGATTACAAGCACTATGGTCGCCATATATATTACCATAAACAATCTCTCTCGATCAGAGGTCGTCAGCCTATTCCCGAATTTTCGGTTATGAAAGTAAAGTAATGAAATTTCTATTCCAAGCGTTCCAGCCGCAACCAGTACATATATAAAAAGTTGCAAGTCCGAGAAAAGAAAGAATATAACCATGGCGATATTTATCGCAGCACCAATCGCATAAAATGCATACAGCAACATCAATGCATTCGCGCCTGTTGAAGTTTTCACATAGGATGCTTTTAATTCGCGCATAAGTTCTTTGAATCTTTCTTTTCGGGCTGGTCTTAGCTTGCTTTCAATGTAATCTTCGAACATTGAAATATATTCCATGTTTCGTACGGTAAGAGCTTTTGTCAAAAAATCCTCTGCAAAAGACACCTTTTTTTTATCGTCTTTGAACTTTATTAAATAGTCCTTTACGATTATCGAATCAAAGCCACTTGTCTTTACAATAAGATACATGATTTCTTCGTTGTCTGGATATTTTTCATGAAGCAGCCCAAGTATCGGCATTGATATATCGGGACCATATTTTTTTTCAAGAATAATACATTTTTCAATCATTGCCGCAGTATTCGCAGGAACCGAGCAAAAATCATCGAGATTCTTCCATGCATCCTCGACACTTATGTTTTTGGTACAACCTGGACATCGTACAAAAGCCTCGCCCGCTTGGACAAGTATAATTGAATTACATTTTGGACACGCGGCAGGTTTAAACATATTTCATTATATCATGGTTATCAAAGCGGACAATGAATTTTTTATGACCTATTTTATCTCTTGAATAGTTCTTTTATATTTGCATCTTTGTGACAATATCTTCTCCCATCTTTTGTTATTTTTCCAAACAAAATTGCACGCTTTGGACAAAGTTGCAAACATGCCTGACAATGGTCGCATTTTTTTGCAGTAAATTCTGGTCTTTTCTTTATAGTTTCAATTTCTTCGTTTGTTTCTTGATTTATTTCAATTGTTCGAAGTTCTTTCATTTCTATTGCAAGTGCTGGGCATACGCGATAACAAATGCCACAACCATTGCAATCGGCATCTACCCTATAACGACGTGCGAAAAACGGGCTTGCAACCTTGAAAACCCCACTTACAAAGCTTGATTCTGGGCGTAACAATATTCGCTTATTCTCGACTCGTGCTTTTATATCTTGGACAATATTGCTCGTAAGCTCGCATTGACTTTGGCAAAGCGTTTCAATTTTTTCTTCTGTTGGTAATTTAAACATGTGGACATAGTTTTCTACGCATTTGATTCTATTGGTATAATGAACTTTTTGACCTTTGCCTCGCAGTAATCTTATCGCCTCGGCAAGCGCACCGCCTTGAGTGGAACCCACAGTACCAAGAACGGCGAAATAATCAACCTTGAATGTGCTTTGTTTTATAAAACGACGTACAGTCTTTGGCATACCATATCCATATACTGGAAAAATTATAATGCATGTTTCACATTCGATATGTGTACGTGATTCACCCAATTCATCGGTTATGAAAATTACTTCGGCATTTTCAATCTCGCTCGCCATTTGTTTGGCACTTGCATATGAATTACCCGTGCCTGTGTATACAAAAATTTTGGTCATAAAACATTATCCCTCTTATATCATATCTTTCAAACTTTCTTTTAATTCTCGTGGATTATATCCAAGCTCGGTACTTGCCTTTTCATGTGAAAAATTACTATTACTTCCAAGTGTATATAACGAATATCGTGTATAAAGCGGACGTTTTTTTAAGATTTTAAAATAAAGTGTCAAAAATGGTAACCCAACGCGAGCAATCCACATAGGCATATTGCGTTTAACCTTTTTTCCAATTCCAAGTTCGTGTAAAGTATCAAGAACTTGTCGTACTGTATAAAACCGATTGGTAAGCAAATAACACTCACCCGTTTTTCCAGACTCTGCCGCCGCAAGTGTTCCCGACACAACATCGCGAACATCAACGAAATCATAACCGCCTACAACTGATGCGGGAATTCTGTTGTTTTTGTAATCATCCACCATTTGGGTTAAATGTGTATCCGAAAAATCATTTGGACCAGTAATCCCAGACGGATGAACCAATACGGCATCAAGATTTTCATCACGTACAGCATCAAGAACCATCTGGCTTGCCATTGCTTTTGACTTTGCATAATGACCAACCACCCACTTGGCATCAAAGCGACCTACTTCGGTTATTACCCCACCGCCTGGTGTTTCGGGGATGGCATGCACCGAACTTATATACACAAGTCGTGCTTTGTGTCGTAAACATGCATTTATAACATTACGTGTCCCATCAATATTTGTTTCAAACATATGTTTAATCTTTTTACGATTAGACCCTATATAAACATAAGAAGCAGTATGTATAAAAATTGCTTTTGTATCTTTTCCGACACCATCAAAGAGTTCTTCCAGACATTCAATACTCATAATTGTGCCACATGTGATTTTTGCGCTGCAATCCTTCAGAGAACAATTACATTTATCAAGATTTCGTGCAAGTACAACAACATCCTTTCCTTGTCTTTCAATTTCGCGTACAAGATTATTTCCAACGAAACCAGTCCCACCAGTTACAATATATAATTCTTTTGTCATAGTGCAAGTATAACACCTATTTTAGAAAAAGCTTTCAGGATTTCAATAATTCAATTATGTTGTATTTATGAATTCCCTTAATGTCCAAAAAATGCATCAGCGTTCGATAGAACGTAATTTAAGTAAGCATTTTTTATATTTTTCTACACCTGGTTGATCAAATGGATTTACATCAAGAGATTGACAGTAATCAATGCATTCATCCATCATTAACTGCATAAGTCCGCCAAGATGAAATTCATCAAGTCTTTCAACATTTACTTGGATTACTGGGATGTTGTCATCTGTATGTGCTTTGTATGTTGCATCATAAATTGCCTTGTTAACTTTACCGAATCTTTTGCAATTATCAAGTTCATTAAATTTAATAAAGGTCTCGACCAAATTACGTTTTCCATCTTGAACCATTTGCCCAAGTGAATGCAAATCTCGTGGATAGATTGCGGTGGAACTGAAAATTCCTTTACCATCTTTTCCACAAGATTCATTAAAAAGTTGGCAAGCCCAGGCTCCAAGTGGCTCTAATCTTTTTTGAAAGAAAACGAACACATTTATGTCACACTTCTGAATGCTTTCTCCTGTTGTATAATTAAACAAGTCTTTCCCCAAATTTATCGCTGGTGAATTCTTACTGCCATTTAAAAACGCCTGTATATCAAGTCCAGCAACCGCAATAGGCAATAACCCCGCAGGCGTAAATATGCTGTATCTCCCGCCGACATTTTCGGGAATAAAATGCATTGCCCATCCCTCTTCCTTTGCTTGGTTATACAATTCACCTTTTCCGTCGGTTGTTGTGCAGATAATTCTTTGTTTTAATTCTTCGTTAGAATACTTTTGCTTCATCGATTTTAGCAAATGTTCAAATACAAGCTTTGGCTCAAGGGTATTACCACTCTTTGATATATAATTTATGTAAACACTATATTTACTCTGTATCATCTTTTCTAGATGTTCTATCTCAGCATCATCAAGTTCATCTCCTACAAACTTGATTATTTGATATGTTCCACTCTTCCTTACCTTGACCCCTAGTGCATCAATGACCGCCTTTGCTCCGTTGATGCTGCCGCCTGTTCCTATTACAATAAAATACGACATTTCATCAGAGCGTATTTTCTCGGCAAGTTTTATAATTTCTTGTGTCATAGCTCAATTATAACAAAACATTAATTTTTAGCAAAAAAGAAAGCGTCATATGACGCTTTTTATATACCTTATGTTCTGAATAATTCTGTGAATGTAATTGGACCTGCAATACCGTCTGTTCCAATTCCACGTGATGCTTGAAAGTTTCGTACCGTTTGTTCGGTCAATGGTCCGAAGACACCATCTGGATTGGTTTGGAATCCATTAATCCACATCGCGGCTTGCAAAATCCATACAAGATTTCCACGGTCACCTCGCCTTACAAGTGGAATTTGGGCACGTGTTAATGGACCGAATATTCCGTCAACCGCCAATCTTGAACCAAATTGGCTGTTCAGTTGCATTTGCAATGCTCTTGTTAATGCCCGTCGTGTAAGAGGACCTGCAATACCGTCAACTACAAGATTCTGTCCATATACATTATTTAACGTAGTTTGGATTTGACGCACAGTCGCATCACCACCAGGAGTTGGTCTTGGTGGAGTTACTGGAGGGGCTATTGGTGGCGGAGTTGTCGGCGGAGTAACTGGAGGACGGACTGGAGCTACGCTGTCGATAATTCCTTGTGCGGTTGCTTCGGCAATTCTTGAAAAATTGGCATCAAATAGCCTATTGTCTTCGGCGTTGGAAATAAAACCAAGTTCAAGTAACATTGCTGGTGCATTTGTTGCGTTAAGCACAAAAAAGTTACCTCTATGTAATCCTCTGTTACGAAAAATGTTAAGATCGGCAATACGGTTTAAGACTCGTGTTGCGTTTTCGACTTCACGTGCTGTTGCCGCTGGTCTTACATAGTTTTCAAGCCCATGTGCCTCGGGGTTCACAGCCGCATTTCTATGGATTGACACAAAAATATCGGCATTTGCGTTGTTTGAAATACGCGCACGTTCTGCAAGCGAAACGTTTGTATCCGTTCTCCGCGTGTATATGACCCTATGTCCACGACTTTCCAAAATCCGCCCAACTGCCAGAGCCATGTTTAAATTATCATTTGCTTCGTGCCTTGTTCCACGCACCGCTCCTGGATCTGTACCGCCATGCCCAGGGTCTATTACAATTGTTGCCATGTAGTTACATATGAACAAACAATCAAACCTGTGCAAGGCTTAATAACTAAAAAGTCCAGGGCGATAATGGTACAAAGTTGTCGGCTACCAAACGTCTTTCATAAAACACACATCGGTTTCCGACATTCCAACTTGTTATTCCGATGTATCGGTTTGGTCGTATGCTGTTGTTTCGGATTATGTCAAAAAACGAATAACCATAGTCTTGGTGTTTGGTGCCTTGTGGTTTGGCACCTATGAGTTCAAAAATCGAAGCCAAGAAATTACTGTTAGATAATGGGGTTACGCTGTCAACCTGTAACGGTGTATTCGGTGCTCCGCTTTCTTTTATAAAGAGAGATGTAAGAAATCGGGCTTTTGTGCTGTCTTCGTATCTGTTATTAATCGATGTACCGTGGTCTGACATCAATATTATTGTAGAGTTGTCATATATACCAAGACGTTTCATCTCTTGGAAATAACCATCCAGCATCTTAAAAATACTGTAAATTGCTGCGGTAACGTTTGGTATAGAATGTGGACCGTTCATATGAATAAAGCTGAATGTATTTCCTGGATTTGCCGATAGTCCAAGAATTTCTATTCTATCTTTAAGAATTGGATCGGCATCTCTCCAAATTTGGTTTGGAAAATAATCTGGAGAATTAATACTTACAATATTTCTGAACCTGTGTGGGAATCCAATATTTATCAAATTTTTCATTGGATACGGCACAATACGTTGAAGAGTAAAATTCGCCATTTCGACCACAGCACGTACAGCGTGGACTTCCCTTACATCCTCATCTGGGAATACAATGTTATCGAAATAATCTACAACTTCTTCTATATCAAAAAAAGTTGAGACGGAATCAAGGATTGCATTCCTCGTAAAACCCTGTTCGTAGAGTTCATCAAATAAAGTCGCCTGTTCCCATGCGTATTGTGAAAAATCTCTTCTTGTATTTGTTTGGTTAAAGTTTATACCCGTCAACATCGCGGTAACACTTGGAAATGTCTGGGGATATTCTGATAAATTATTTCTGAAATAAGTGAACCCAGGGAAAAATTCCTTTGCATGTGGATGTTGACGAAAAACTTCGTCCGTTTGCCAAATCGGCCAACGGTCAATTAAAAATACAACAATATTTTCTCCTTCGGACAAGTTAAGTTGTTGCGTAACAGAAAAATAGAAAATTTGGTTTGAATTTTTTTCTTGTACACCAGTCGAGGCAACACCAAGACCTATTCCTTGCATTACAAATATAACTGCCGATGCGAATAATATTGACTTGAAAAGTATATCTTTTTTGAACGCTCTCTTTATCTTTGGAATTTTATGTGCATAAGCAATACCAAGTGGCAAGAATAAAATTAAAAACCAAACAAATGTTACAAAAATCTGCATTCCAACACCCCATGGACTATGATCTGCGGCATTTGGATGCATGTCGGTAATATAATTTCCGTTCAAGAAGAGAACTTGAAAATAACTTGCAAGCATAAACCCGAACAAAAGTGCGATTGTTATTTTAAACACTTTTTTTGATGTTTGTACCATTATAAAAAGAAGCGAAGATAATGTTAAAAATCCAATGAATGCAGATATAATAAATCCCCAAACAACGTCACCTATTGTAAACCCAAAGCTTTGTTGATTTGAAAAAATAATGTCTACTTGGTTAAATATAAAAAAACTGAAAATAAATGCAAAGCTGAATACAAGTACCAAAAATATCTCTTTCTTGGTTATATTGACTTTGAATTTATGCTTTTTTATTTCTTCTTGATTTTGCGTGGTGATATCGTTTTCGCTCACTTCTCTCTCCTAATTTGGTTTATATTACCACAAAATTTATAAAATCAAAATTCTTTCAACAGTTCAACAAGTTTTATAGGATAAGCTTCGAGCTTTTCAATCGGAGTGTGCTCGTCCTGGACATGGCAAAGTTTCAAGTCACCTGGTCCAAATATAATTGTGTCGGGGCAAAAGTTGCTGTATATTCCGCCTTCTGTTACCGTTTTACTTGCAACTTCGCGATCAAAGAGTTTCACACCCATCTTTTCAAGAACACCCATTAATTTAGGACTTTGATTTTCTTCCAAAGGAGGTAAGTGTGCCATAATCTCGGTTGAAATCTGCAAGTTTTGCGTCCCAGTCTCGAGCGATTTTATATACTTTTTAACCTTTGTAATTTCTTTGTTGAATTCTGTCTGGGTAGGAAAGCTGAACAATACTTTGAATTCACAGGTGTCTGGAACAGTTGCAATTGAACCGCCCCCGCCTATCTCTACTACTGTGGTTGTTATTTTCAAGGCGTTCAAAAATTCCACAATCTTGCTTGCATAAACAATTGCATTGGTGCCAAGTTGTGGCACAGACATTTGTGCGCCTTTTCCCTTAACCACAAATTTTTGAACCGAACATCCGTTATGATAAGGTGCAACATACTCTGGTGCCATTCGCGGCTCACCAATTATTACAAGCTGAGGTGTAATTCTACGGCTTTTTAAAAATTCAATAATTTTGTCGGTGCCATAAATTGCAGTTTCCTCGTCACTTGAAATTGTTAAAATAATAGGTGTTTTCATCTTTTTTAATTCTGGCAATGCTGAAATTATCCCAGCAAAGAACCCCCGCATATCAACAGATCCAAGTCCATGCAATTTTCCATCAATAACTCGCGGAGATATATCCCATTCTTTTGGCGGAACAATTGTATCCATATGCCCATGCAAAATAATTGCATCTTTTTGATTTTTCAATTTGCAGTTTATACCAATAACCATATATGGATTCCCAGTACGTGTTTCTGTAATCTCGTGGATATCACAACCTTTGAATGCTTTGTGGAAATAATCCAATAATTCGCGATTGGATAATCCATCCCAAAATTTAATTGTTATTAATTCTTTTAAAATTTCTGTTGTTTTCATTTATTTTTCCTTTTATTTTATTTTGTTCTTTCCTGTTCTGGTGGCATTTGGTACGTAATATATGAAAATTTTAAACCCCATTCGTCTTCTGTTCTTGTCTGTTCCAACCCATCATGGTTTATGCCTTGATATTCTTGCGGAATTATAATTTCACCGCTTGGACTACGTTCTGCTGGACCGTCGCGTTTGCTCCCGATTGCGGGAATCATGGCAATGCGTTTTGAGAAATCTGTTTCTTTCTTGTACAAGGCTTCAACACTATGATCAAATACTGACCCAATTTCTTGTCCCGTCATTCTCTCTGTTCTTCGTGCCGCAACGTTTGCAAGACCAGCGGTACCCGAATATCTTCCTGTGTTGGTTTCTGTTACAAGTGCCTCTGGATATCTTTCGTCGTCCGTAATCATTGTATCAACGTTTATAAATCCTCGGTACCCATCTTTTTGTGCCAATTCTGCTACTTGCATTGCAACATCTCGGGTAGCCTGTTGTGTGCTTTGTGGACGTGCGGCAAAAGTATCAAAACTTGTCCCTTGGGTTTGCCCACTTACGACAAGTTGGTCGCCTACAGGATACATTCCAATTTCGTTTGAAGAAATCTGCATGTGCACGGATGGCGAACTTATTGTCTTTACATATTCGCTTACAACATAGTCTTGTTCGGGGTTAATATCTTTTACGCTTTGTTTCCAAGGGTCTCCTTGTTCTTTTTTGGATAATATCATTGTCCCTTTTCCGTTTATACCATATGGACTTTGTACCACCACTTCGCGTTCATGAGGAATGTGTCCTTGCTCGATCATGTATATAATTTCTGCGCCTTTCATAATTTCGAAATCGGCTTGTGCAATGCCTTGTTCTTTTAGAATTTCTTTTAAACTTTGTTTGTTTCCATATTTTTCAATAAGCTCAGGCTTTTGCGCACAAATAATATGCTGATGAAATTCAGGCTCAAGAATGACCTCGGTAAATTCACGAGACCACGGCAAAATCAATCCTCCTTGCTCTACCACCTTTTTTGCCCCTTCGTTAAAATGTTCTTTGATAACACCCGAATGTTCTTCCGTATACATGTATACTTCTTTCCCTACTTTTGCACCCATTGGGTTAATGCCAAATTGGTGCTTGTGTTTCACGTTAAGAGAATGGTTTCCACGCATGTTGTCACCAACATAAGTGTAACTTCCCTTGAAAAAAGGGTCATATGTCATTCCATCTGGCGTCGCGGCAATAGTCATTGTTGCGGACGGTCCGAAAAAGAACTTTGGTCTTTTCATGACATCCTCGTACGTTATGTCTCCAAATTGGAGAGTTTGTAATTTTTTCATTATTTTTATTAATTCCTTTTTTTATAAATTTTGCCGCAAGCATATGTCACAAAAAAAGCTCGGTATCCCCTATGTCTTCTTTGGGTGTACCGAGCTGTAAGCTGTTATTTTTGTATATTTTGCCTAAGTATTTATTTTCACACAAAAATCCGCCCTCGGTAACCCGATTGCATTATTATTAACATTAACAACTTGAATTTTTGTGATATGGCTTGCGTCCATACATTATAATACTACATAGATAAGAATTTTGTCAACACTTGTTAGGTTATGTTATGGCAGGGTTCGCAACGCGAACGGTTGTGATAATTTTACTTTAATGCCCAGCACATTTATGTGCTATAATGTATATATGGAACAATTACCAAAAAAATATAATGTACGTGAACCAAAGGGCATGTCTTTTTGGACATTTATCGGAATGTTAATTCTTGCCATTGCATTTATTATTGTAACCGCAATAGGTCTTTCCATTCCAAACATGCCAATGTTGTATATCGGATTTTTTGGATTTGTATTTACCGCATTTGTTTTATTCATTGCAAAAATTGCTCGTATTGTTAAAGATAAATACTAATAAAAAAAGAGGCTTGGTTGCCTCTTTTAATTAATTTTTAACCTGCGTTATTGAAGATTTGCCATGTTACGAAATACAAAATTGAACAAACTGCGATAATACTTGCACAGATAATAATCATGTTACGAATACGCCCTTGGTTATTACGACCTTTGTGTTTTGTGTAATATGATTCACTTGCACCCGTAATTGCGTTGCTTCCGCGACCCACTTGTGCTGGACTTGCAAGAACACATACCACCATAACAATACATGCAAGTGCAATAATTATCACAAGCACAGCCTGGATAATCGGAAATGATTCCGAAATCCATAGTGGGACATTTAACATATTTGTGAACATAACCTTCCTCCTGTGGGATGATCCCACACCCAGTACGTAATTTTCCATAGTATTTACCAAACTCTGTGCTCGGTAATTTACTTGGTTTTGCTATCCCCCTAGTTATTAACCACTTTGTAACCGATATTTCTGTAGCGCTTCAAACCTGTTCCTGCGGGGATTAACTTACCAATGATAACATTTTCTTTCAATCCAATCAAGTGATCTGTCTTACCTTTTATAGCAGCCTCGGTCAACACCGCAGATGTTTCTTGGAACGATGCCGCAGACAAGAATGATTCGGTCTTAAGTGCCGCTTTTGTAATTGAAAGAAGTACACGACGAACAGATGCTGGCTTTCTTCCATTTGCAATTGCAATAAGGTTTTCTTCCTCGGATATTGTTGCATCAACGATAGAACCCGCTTGAAGTGATGTTTCGCCTGGATCCTCGACCTTTACTTTACGAAGCATCTGTCTTATGATTATTTCCAAGTGTTTGTTATTAAGATCAATATCTTGTGTCTTATAAACTTTTATAACCTCGGACATAAGGAAGTCTTGAACAGACTTTATACCACGTGTACGTAGAATGTCGTGTGGGTTCAACACACCCTCGGTCAATGGGTTACCAGGCTCGACCTTTGCACCCTCTTTTACAATTATCTTCGAGCTGAATGGGATTTTGTATGTTACTGCCCCTCGGTCATGTGGTGCAATTGTAATTTCGAATGCTTTGTCTACAAGTTTTATTCCTGTTACACGTCCTTCAGACTTGCTGAATACTTGGTCTGCTGTTGCACTCTTGTTATTGAATGCTTCTCCAAGTATTACTGTACTTCCCTTTTCTACGCGAAGTACCGCTTTGTCCGCAACCTCGTAATTTTCTTCTACCCCATCAAGACGTTTAAGTGTAACGATATATACTTTTCCAACTTTTTCACGAACCTTTGTTACTGTTCCACCGACATCAGATACGATTGCAACACCTTTTGGTGAACGTGCCTCGAGGATCTCTTCAACACGCGGAAGACCTGTCGTGATGTCCATTGTCGCGATACCACCCTGGTGTTTGGTTCTCATAGTCAACTGGGTACCTGGTTCACCGATAGATTGTGCTGCGATAATTCCGACTGCCTCACCGATTGATACTGTCTCGTGTCCTGTCATGTCACGACCGTAACATTTTGCACAAATTCCGCGCTTTGATTTACATGTAAGAACGGTACGGATTTCAACTTCTTTAATTCCAAGTGCCTCGATTTCGATTGCCTTGACATCTTCTATCATGGTATTCGCAGAGACAAGAACTTTTCCGTCTTTTGGATTAATTACTTCTTTTGTTGTGTAACGACCTTCGATACGTGCAGAGAGCTTTTCCAAGTACCCATCAACAACAAATTCACGGATAGGCATACCTTTTGGCTTTTCGTTGTATGCCGCAAAGCAATCTTCTTCGGTAATAATAACGTCCTGTGAAACATCGGCAAGTCGACGTGTAAGGTAACCCGCATCCGCAGTCTTAAGCGCCGTGTCGGCAAGACCTTTTCTACCACCACGAGATGAAAGGAAATATTCAAGCGGTTTCAATCCAAGACGGTAGTTAGACTTTGTAGGAACATCCTCTTTACGTCCAGAAACGTTCGCGATAATACCACGCATACCACCAAGCTGCATGATTTGTTTGTTAGAACCACGCGCACCAGATGTGCTCATCATACGGATTGGATTGAATGGGTCTTCACGTTCCATGAACTCGATAAGGTGTTTTTGTATGCGGTTTGTTGCATCTTGCCAAAGTGCGATGTTTTTGTCCAATTTTTCTTCGGTTGTAAGTGCTCCCATAGCATATTGCTTTTCAACTTTTTTAACTTCGGCTTCGGTTTTTTCGATGATTTCTTTTCTTGTTGGGCAAATTCTTGCATCGAAAACCGAAATTGACAAGCTCCCGAGTGTCGAATATTTAAATCCAGCGTCTTTTATCTTGTCAATAGATTCACTTGTAACGGTAGCACCATGTTTGTGGAAAGTTTTAACAATAATGTCGTTAAGGTCACTTCGTACAACGTCTTTGTTGATTTCGTATGCGAAGCGGTTTTCTGGTTTACTTCTGTCGACAAGGTCAATGTCTTGTGGGAAACAACGGTTGAACAAAATTCTTCCAAGTGTTGTTTCGACAAGTGCATATTGCAACCCGTTATCTTCATAATTTTGAATCATCTCGCCGACTGTACGACGAACTTTGATTCTTGCTTTAAGGTCAAGTAATCCTTCGGCATATGCACGTTCTGCCTCTGATTCGCAACGGAAGACTTTGCCTTCACCCTTTGCACCCTCTTTTAGCAATGTAAGGTAATAACATCCAAGAACGATGTCCTGGGTCGGTGTTACGATAGACTTTCCGTCCGATGGTTTCAAGATGTTGTTTGACGAAAGCATCAATATACGTGCCTCGGCTTTTGCCTGTTCACTCAGCGGAACGTGGACTGTCATTTGGTCACCGTCAAAGTCCGCGTTAAACGCAGGACATGTTAACGGGTGAAGACGAATTGCACGACCATCAACAAGTACAGGTTCAAATGCCTGGATTGAAAGACGGTGAAGTGTCGGTTGACGGTTTAATAACACAGGATGGTCTTTGATAACGTCTTCTAATACGTCCCAAACTTGTGGTTTTTCACGTTCAATCAAACGCTTTGCAGAACGAGAGTGTGTTGCAAGGTTTAATTCAACCAACTTTTTCATAACAAATGGCTTGAATAATTCAAGTGCCATTTCTTTTGGAATACCAACTTGGTAATGTTTCAATTCAGGTCCAACAACGATAACAGTACGCCCAGAATAGTCAACACGCTTACCAAGCAAGTTATTACGGAAACGACCCTGTTTACCACGAAGACCAGCCGCAAGTGATTTAAGTTCTCGGTTCTTTGAACCTTGAACCGCTTTTCCACGACGACCATTGTCAATAAGTGCATCGACCGCTTCTTGTAACATACGTTTTTCGTTACGTACGATAACGTCTGGAGCTTCAAGTGCGACCAATTTTTTCAAACGGTTGTTTCTGTTGATTACACGACGGTAAAGGTCATTAACGTCTGTTGTTGCAAAACGACCACCGTCAATTTGAACCATAGGACGAAGTTCGGGTGGGATGACTGGGATTGTGTCCATGATCATCCACTCGGGCTTGTTACCGCTTTGTTTAAACGCAAGAAGAAGTTCAAGTTTTTTAACAGCCTTTTCACGCTTTGTGCCTTTTCCATCTTTTACGATTTTTTGGCATTCTACGATTTCTTCGTCAATCTGGATTCCAGCAAGCATTTCTTTAACCGCTTCGGCACCCATGCCCGCTTTGAATGTGTTCTTGCCAAAACGGTCTTGGATAACGTGCAATTCGTGGTCAGATAATAATTGTGCTTTTGTTAATACTGCTTTCGAGCCATCGATTACGGTGTATGTTGCAACACGTACTTTTTTTCCTGCTGCATCTTCTTTTATTTCTTCTTTACGGTCATATTTAAATGATTTTTCACCGAAAACACTCTCCATTACACGGAATTCTGTTTCGGTTAACACGTCGCCTTTTTTCAAACGTGCCTTGTCGGATTGGTAAACCTCGACAACAACATAGGAAACAAAGTAAATTGCTTGTTCCAAATTTTTGATTGTCATGTTCAACAATGCCCCGATTCTTGACGGAACACCTTTGAAATACCAAATGTGTGTTACAGGTGCGGCAAGTTCAATGTGCCCCATACGCTCACGACGGACGATTGAACGGGTAACTTCAACCCCACACTTGTCACAAGTTACACCCTTGTAACGGATTAATTTGTACTTTCCACATGAACATTGCCAGTCCTTTTTTGGACCAAAAATACGTTCACAGAAAAGTCCGTCTTTTTCGGGCTTTTGCGTACGATAGTTAATCGTCTCGGGCTTTGTGACTTCGCCGTGCGACCATTCGCGAATGCGGTTTGGTGACGCAATTCCAATCTTAAGGCTTTCAAAGTTATTCAATTCAAACATTTTTCTTGTTCTCCTATTTTTTCGGCTGGATAATATGTTGTCTCGTTTCTAATCATCTCTCTTCTTTGCCATGTAGTGGGTGTTTGTTGTCGTTGTGATTGAATGTCCATAGCTTCTTCAGCATCTTGTCCGACATATCCAAGCATATCAAGTACATCTTCATGAAAACGATTTGACATTTCTTGTGGAGTCATTTCCCTCAACTCTGTTATTGCTTTTATAATTTCTAGGTCTGTCATAATTACTCCTTTTTACGCTTCGCTAGATCCTTCGACTCGGCTTCGCCTCGCTCAGGATGACGTAACACTTATTTGTCACTTGTCGTTTGTCACTTGTCACTCAAAGAGGCTGTCCATATCAAAGTCTTCTTCATCTGCGGTGTCGTTATCAGCGCCGAGTTTCAATTCCTCGCCAAAGTCAAGTTCGACTTCTTCCATTTCGGTTTCTTCTGGTTTCAATAGTGGTTCGGCAACGTCTGCATCCATTGTTGATATTTTACCGATTTCGACTTCTTTCTTGTCACTTGTATAGATACCGATATCCAATCCAAGACCTTGCAATTCACGAATCATGACTTTTGTTGATTCTGGTACGCCTGGTTCTGGCATTGGTTGTCCGTTAACGATAGAAAGGTATGTTTTTGTTCGACCCTGAACGTCGTCCGATTTTACGGTTAGCATTTCCTGAAGAATATGTGCAGCACCGTATGCTTCCAACGCCCAGACCTCCATCTCACCCATTCTTTGTCCACCGAATTGTGCCTTACCACCAAGCGGCTGTTGAGTAACAAGAGAATAATGACCAGTAGAACGTGCGTGGATTTTTGTGTCAACCATGTGGTGAAGTTTCAACATGTACATGTAACCAACCGTTGTCTTGTTTTCGAACGCGTCCCCTGTACGACCATCGTATAGTTGCATTTTTCCATCTTCGGAAAGACCTGTTTTCTTTAACAATTCACGAATATCAGCCTCGTTCGCACCGTTAAACACAGGAGTAGCAACGTGCCACCCAAGCATTTTGGCAATATGTCCAAGGTGAACCTCGAGCAACTGACCAATGTTAAGACGTGATGGAACACCAAGCGGGTTCAATACTATATCGACTGGTGTTCCGTCTGCCATAAATGGCATGTCTTCTATAGGAAGAACTTTTGACACGATACCCTTGTTACCGTGACGGGCAGTCATCTTGTCCCCGACTTTTATATTACGTTTTTGTGCGATTGTTACTTTTACTACTGTGTTAACGCCGACTTCCATTTCGTCTTTGTTCTTACGGCTGAAAACCTCTACTCCAACAACTACTCCGTCTTTTCCGTTTTCAACACGAAGTGAACTGTCACGAACGTCACGAGACTTGTCGCCGAAAATTGCACGAAGCAATCTTTCTTCTGGTGACAATTCTGTTTCACCCTTTGGGGTTACCTTTCCAACAAGAATATCACCAGGACGTACGAACGAACCAACACGGATAATACCGTTTTCATCAAGGTTTTTCAACGCATCATCACCAAGGTTTGGAATGTCACGAGTAATTTCTTCGTCACCCAATTTGGTTGTACGTGCTTTACATTCTTTAAGGTGAAGTGCAATAGATGTGAACTTGTCTTCTTTTACTACACGTTCTGATATCAAAATCGCATCCTCGAAGTTATAACCTTCCCAGTTCATGTATGCAACACACATGTTCTTACCAATCGCAAGTTCACCGTTAGATGTCGCGTAACCATCGGCAAGTATGTCACCCGCCTTTACCTTGTCACCTTTTTTTACACATGGTTTTTGGTTAACACACGCTTCTTCGTTAAATCGTGAGAATTTTGTTAATTTATAGAAATCTTTATCGCCATTTGCTTTTTTAATTACAACGCGTTCCGCAGTCACAGAATCTACTACTCCGTCATTGTCGGCAACCACCATTACTTTACTGTCAAGTGCGGCACGGTGTTCAAGACCTGTTGCAACGATTGGAACTTCGGTTTTGATTAATGGAACAGCCTGACGTTGCATATTCGCACCAAGCAAAGCACGACCCGTGTCATCATTTTCAAGGAACGGAATCAATGCAGTTGCCAAAGATATAAATTGTCGAGGGCTGGCATCAACATAATCAACACGGTCACGTGTTACTTCCATAACTACGTCACGGTGACGGACAAGAACATATTCTTTTACAAATGTGCCATCTTCGTTAAGAGGCTCGACAGCTTGGGCGATATAGAAATTGTCTTCCTCGTCCGCGGTTAACCTGTCGACGATTTCGGTTACTTTTCCTGTTTTCTTGTCTACTCTACGAAGAGGGGCTGTTATAAATCCGTATTCGTTAATCTTTGCAAACATAGCAAGCGAATTAACAAGACCGATAGATTGACCCTCGGGTGTTTCTATCGCACAAAGACGACCATTGTGGGTATAGTGCAAGTCTCGAACTTCACTTGTTGCACGTTCTTTTGTAATACCGCCTGGACCGACCGATGTAATCTTACGTTTTTGTGTAATTTCGGTAAGCGGGTTATTTGTATCCATAACGTGTGACAATTGCGAAATTGCACAGAAATCTTTCAATGCACGTGATATTGCCTTGGCATTAATAATGTTAATTGGGTTAATTGCTTTTGAATTCAATTCCATGGTCTGCATATTGTCACGCATTGTCTGACGCAATTTCAACATACCTTCTTTGAAATGACGTGTCATCAATTCGCCCGCGGTATTAAGACGACGATTTCCAAGGTGGTCAATGTTATCGCTTGAACCAATGCCATCGTTAAGGTTTAACAAGAAACTTACTGTTGCAATTACATCGTCGTGGAAAAGATGTCTGCCGACGATTCTCTTGATGATTTCTTTTCTTTTACGGTTTCTTTCTTTTTCGTTTTTCTCGGACTTTGCGGTAATGAAATCAATTTGTTTTTGTGTTTCCTTTACGCCTGCCTCTTCGAATAATTGAAGAAGAGTTGGAAGGTGAACAAGTTCACTAATCCCAGTAACGTCTGCCTTTGTTCCAAGATATTCATTAATGTCAACACGGTTATTACCAACGACAAGGACTTCTTTCCCATCTTCGTTCAATATAATAACACGGTTAATTCCTGCGTTTTGGATTTCAAGTGATGCATCACGTGAAATTTCTTCTTCTTTTTTAACGACGACTTTGCCATTTACTTTGATGTCGGCTGCCGCGATTTGTTTTACGATACGGCTTGCTATACAAAGTTTTTTGTTAAATTTGTAACGACCAACATTTGCAAGATCATAATTTGGGAATGTAAAGAACATTGTGTTTAATGAATTCTCCATAGCCTCGGCATTTGGAATTTCACTTGGACGCATTTTCTTTGACAATTCAATTAATGATTCTTCTTTTGTAAGTGGAACCATCTCTTTACTCTTGACGCCACCTTGAGTTACTTCGATTTCTTTTTTATCCATGTCAAGGACGTCTTTAATTACATTGTGTCCGCCAAAGATTTTAAGAATTTCCTCATCCTCGCCAATACCAATTGCCTTCAAGAAAATACCAAGAGAAACACGGTTCCCGCGGTTTGGGTAAACATATACAAGTTCTTTAATTTCTTTCTGTTTCTTTGCGTCTTTTGCTTTTGTTCCTGGTTCTTCTTTTACCGATACTTCTTTAAAAGTCTTGGTCATTTCGATGTAAGAACCATGCGTTGGAGTAATAACACAGTCAACTGTCTTTCTACCTGTTTTCTTGTCGATGTCGTCGCTGAAATACACGTTTGGACTTTTGATAATTTGGTTAACAATAACACGAGCAACACCGTTAATAATAAAGTATCCGCTCTCGGTCATCATTGGAACATCACCAAGGAAAACCTCTTGTTCGATAATTTCTTTTTCAACAAGTTTTTTACCACTCTCGTCAAAGTCCTTGAAAATAACACGGACTTTTACTTTAAGGTGTTTCACAAACATCTGCCCACGGCGCAGACATTCTTCTTCGGAATATTTTCCATCGTCAGAAATATAGTAATCATCAAAGTAGACTTCTACCTTTCCAGAGTAATCTGTAATTGGATTGAATTCATCCAAGATATCGCGGATACCTTGTGTCAAAAAACGCTTGAAACTTTCAAGTTGCACATCCAAAAGATAAGGAACTTCGATCAATTCGGGAACTCTGCGGAATGTTTGACGCTTTGTTTTTCCAAATGTCTCCTCGTGAATTCCAATTTTCGCAAGATCTTTCATTTTACACCTCTTCTATTTTAGTTGCCATGTTAACCGAATTTTGATAAGATAAATAATAAACACGAAAAGTGTGACCTCGTTTGATATCTCTTTGAACACAAACGAAACCACACTTTGTTATGACATTACTCTCCTCCAAAAAAAGAACGCATATAGTAACATCCATTTTAACATAATCCAAAATGCCGTGTCAAGCGGTTTTTTAGATATTTTTGTCATTTAGGAATAGGTTATATCGCATCACACAAAAGCCCCTATTTACTTTACACCAATCCAAAATTTTGACATAATTATGTTGTACAAATACCTCTATATATAGAAGGAGAGACTACACATGAGCGAACACATTATTAAAAACATCGAGTGGGCGGGAAATCGTGCCGATTTGATTGCTTATAAATTTCCGATGGATTCACGTAGTGAAATTATGACGGGTGCCCCATTATTTGTTCCCGAAGGTGCTATTGCAATTTTTACAAAGGACAAACAAATTGCGGACACTTTTACTCATGGTAAATATCAACTTGACGCAAAGACCTTGCCAAGACTCTCTACAATGACCGATATTGGTGTGTCTTTTAAATGTGACATTTGGTTTATAAACACATCGGTTGTACTTGGTCAAAAATGGGCGACCGCGGTGCCATTTATTATGCAAGACAGCGAATTTGGTGAAATTCGCATCCGTGCTTATGGAACTTTTAACTTTAGCATTACCAATTCAACATTGCTGGTTGAAAAGCTTCTTGATCCGTCTACTGGATTTACTGTGCAAAACATCAAAGATAAATTGCGTTATTTAATTACGACAAATCTTGGGTTAATTATTCGCGACAGCAATTATTCTGCAATAGACCTTGCAACCAAGTTACGTGAATTTTCTGGAATTGCCCGTGAAGCACTACAAGAATGTTTTAATTTAAAAGGGTTTGAACTTGTACAGATTATTATTGAAAGTTTCTCGTTCCCCGAGGAAGTTGAACATGCTATTAATGACCGAATAACTTCGGGGATTTTATCAAAGGTCGAATCCACAATTCTGCAACCACCTGCCTCCCCCAAAGTTACTGTACAAGATATTTTAATTCAAACAAGCCCATCAACACAAATACAGCAAATCAAGGATTCAAAGCCAAACGCATGCATCACCGAAAGAACAAAGTCTTGTTTGAAATGTAATACACAAATCCCATATCTTACAAAATTTTGTGCTGATTGCGGCGGCAAGCAAGCCGAGCTTAAAATTTGTCCAGAATGTCGCGTTAAAATTAGAAAAGGACAAAAGTTTTGTTCCGAATGTGGCGAGAGACTTCAATAGTTTGACTAATGATTTCTATAATGATATATTTTAAAAAACGGAGGTAAATATGCAAGATCTTGGAAAACACTTTGAACACATTCTTGATGATGGTGAAGAAATCGTAAAAACCTTTAAACCCAACAGAAGAGCCACAGCCAATTCATTTTTCTTTTTCTTTTGGGCAATACCACTTCTTTGGCCTATTCTGATAATTTCGTTTCCTATTATGTATCCAATATATCGTGCCTATTACAACAAGCGTGTTTATGCATATACGAACAAAAGAATACTTGTCCGCGGTGGCATAATTGGTACAGATTACAAAAGCCTGGACTTGCCAAGCGTAAACGCAACATTGGTTCATGTTGGATTCATTGACAAGATTTCCAAGAAAAATACTGGGACACTTGAATTTGGCTCTCCCGCTAATCCTATTGGTATGACAAATTCAAATGGCATGAAAGTTAACCCATTCATCTTTAACCACATTGAAAATCCATACGACGAGCACAAGATTGTTAAACAATACATCGCTAGCGTAAAAGACAAATAAAAAAAGAGCATTGCTCTTTTTTTCTTTAGGTTGTTGCGGTGATTATTCGCAAGATTGCTGAATTTTCATAATCGAATAAAACATCAACATTTTGTCCAACACGCGGCAGGTTAGCATCAAGAATGATTTGTTGATTTTTACTTTCATGACGTTTAGAACCCACAAGGTCAGGCACCAACCCAGTCGCTTTTCGCAAGCGTCCATATTCGTCAACAAATGAATATTGAACTTTGTAATACCATCCTGTGTCCATCACCATACTATATCTTCCGTCACGAGTTCCAAGTGTACTTCCCAATATGATATAACGATGACGAACTGTTTTTATTGTGCCTCGTGTTACTTTTCCATCTTTTTCAAGTTCACGAACACGAGAGTTAAAGCTTCGCCCATCCAAAACATTACCAAGACCAAGAAAAGTCATAGCCACACCAATTATCAAAGTAACCCACATTCCAATTAAAAAGAATTGTTGTGCATCGCCAACCCTTCTAAAATATAAATTCCAAAGTACTACCGCAAGAACCAAAGCCACAACACCAATTATCAAAAAACGTACACCTGCACGCAAAATCATGCGGTAACTTTCCAGTACTCCGCCATGTGTTGCTGGGTTAAATGGTTCAATTGACATACTTTATTATATATTGAAATTATCAAAAAGTCAATACAGCCCCCCGACAAACCTATTTTGTCCATTCGCCGCTTGCTTGTTTTTGACGTGACTCTATCATAAATTCTTCAAGATGTCTTTGGCTTTTGATTCCACCATTATCCGCTCTTGACATTAATTGCATCGCGCTTGCGGCACAGCCTCTTTCAGCAGATTCAGCCAAAGATAAACCACGCAACAATCCATCAATTGTTCCTGCGGCACAAGCATCGCCCGCACCGACTTTGTCTATTACGTATGGAACTCCGAAGCTATTTACTATTTCTCTGTTACTTTCGCTAATCGCATACGCTCCATCCATTCCACCACGCTTTAATACAATATTTTTTGCACCACCATAAAGGTAAAAGTTCGCTATATCATCTTCATCGTGTAATCCTGTTAATGTTCTTGCTTCTTTCAATCCTGGCATAAATACATCCGACATAAATGCAAGTTCATTAGTTTTTCTTATCATCTCCTCGGTGCTTCTATATATAAGAGGGTTGCCATCTCCGCCAAGTCGCAAATTCGAATCAAAGGTTGTTAACAATCTATAAAAATTCGCCTTATTCATCAGATGTTTTGTAGCCTCGTATGTATCATCACTTAACGATGGAAAAATGCCCGTTAAATGTAACGCATCATATTGTTCCAAATTTATATCGTCGACATAGTTTGGATCTATGGTCGACGCGGCAGAACCTTTTCTGAAATACTTTATACCCATTCCGCCTTTTGCATTTTCCGCCTTTGTCATATACCCTGTTGGATGTGTCGAAATTGTTTGTACATATTGAATTCCAATGTTGTTATTTAACAAGAATTCCCATATTGCATCATTATTTTCGTCGTTACCAAGTTTTGTCACATACTCGGCATGATTGCCAAGATCAACAAGATTTTTTGCAACATTTAATTCGGCACCACCGATTACTTGCAACGAGCCTGGATTTACCACTAAAGGTTCACCAATCGTAAGTATTCTTGGAGTTATAACTTTTGATTTTTTCATGCTTAAATCTACCATGTTTTGAATTGTTTTGCAATACCAAACAAAAAGACGCTTGTTTAAAGCGTCTTTTTGTTTTGAAGTTTTTTACTTGTCTCCGAAATCTATTATAGATGCTGGGTCAATTCGCATACCATTTCTGTACACCTCTACACGAACATGAGGAGTTGTTGTAAAATCAATTCGGCTTGTCGTTCCTACTGTTCCAATCCTTTCACCTTTTTCAACGCGGTCACCTTGGGTTACGCGAATGTCTGGATCAAGTGATTTGAATACAGTCTGGTAACCGCCTACATGGTCAATTGTTACTTGCCTGCCATAGACGGTGTTAAGTACGCTTGATACTGTTCCCCCTTGAGTTGCCAGAACATGAGTCCCCTGGTCCGCCGAGATTGAAACCGCCCTGTGTGCTCGCCAATCTCCCAGAGTCTGGTTCCATTGGAGTTGTGTGTCCGAAAATCCTTTCAGAATCTCGAACTCACCAGCCACAGGTAATCCAAAGACAATAGCCCCTCCGCCTACTTCCTCGTCTCGGTTGTTATTACCTGAAAGGCTGAGCGCCGTAAATGTTATTGCTATTGTAAGCATTAACATAATCAGAAGAGCAGAAATCCCAATCGCCCGACCTCTATCTCGGTCTTGACGACTCCTTTTCGCTCTTGCTATATCCTTGTTGTTTGCTGTTGCTGTTGTCATTACTCTGACCTCCTTGTCATGATTGTTGACAAGGTGGCTCATTCTTATACATTCAAGACTTCAAACTAGGTATCTCCTGTCATCATTGTGAACAGAATCCACAAACTGTCATCAACAAAAAAAGAGCATCTCTGCTCTTTTTCATAATTTTTTATTGTGGTGTCAACTTGGTGATCCCGTGCATGTATTTGTGGAGAACAGGTGGAATGTCGACAGAACCGTCTTCGTTTTGGAATTGTTCGACTATTGCTGGGATTAATCGGCTTGTTGCAAGACCACTTGCGTTAAGTGTATGGGCATAATCGGTTTTAACCACTTTTCGACATACACCATCGCTGCATTCGTGTTGGGCAATTTTTGTACGTACATTTGCACGGCGCGCTTGGTAACAAATTGCATTTGATATAGAACTTACTTCTTTGTATCCAAGGCTTGGTATCCATACCTCGGTGTCACATGTTTTTGACATAGCCGCACTCATATCGCCTGCTGCCAATGCTACCGTATTAAAGTGCAACCCAAGTCCACTTATTAGTTCCTCGGCATTTTTTACAAGTTCGTCAAAGAACATAGTACTCTCATCTGGGTTACAGAATATAAACATCTCGACCTTGTTAAATTGGTGCCCACGAATTGTACCACGTTCACTTGCACCATATCCGCCTGGCTCGCCGCGATAACATGGACTGTAACCAAAATATTTAATTGGCATTTGGTCGCCTGGGATGGTTTCACCGCGGTGCATATTTATAAGTGCAGTTTCACTTGTCGGTGCCAAGAACTTTGCAGCCTTTGGGTCAAATTTTGTTCCCTGTCCACGTTGAACAAAAAACACATCGTCCATAAATCGAGGGAATTGACCTGCTGCGTATCCGCTCTCGTAATTTAACAAGTGTGGAGGCATAACGAACTTGTATCCATTTTTTGTATGAAAATCAACAAAGTAATTAAGCAATGCCCATTCAAGCATAGCCCCGCTCCCAATATAAACCCAATGCCCAGAACCGCTCATGCGTGTGCCGCGTTCATAATCGATTAACCCAAGGCTTGTACACAATTCAACATGGTCTTTTGGTTTAAATGTGAATTCTGGTTTTTTACCAAATGAACCAACCACTTTGTTTGCTTCTTTGTATCCCATTACTACACCGCTTGACGGAACATTTGGGAATTTTGCAAGCATGTCAAAGATTTGGTTTTCAAGCTTTGCAATTTTTCTGTCGCCCAATTCAATTTTTGCACCGACAACTTTCATATCAAGTACAAGTTTGCTTGCACGAATTTTATCAGTTTTCATGAGCTCGGCAATTTTTGCAGTTCCAACATTACGTTCGCTTCGAAGATTCTCATTCTTTTGTCTTTCTTTTCTTAAATTGTCATCAAGTTCTAAAACCTTGGTGACATCAAGGTCGGGCGCACGTTCCAATAATCTCGCACGAAATTGTTCGTTGTTTTTTAATTGATTAATGTCTATCATTTTTATTTCCTCCTTTTGCAGCGTGACGCTGCACCCAGTACGTAATTGTTTTCATCTTTTTAAAGACATTCGCACTCGGTTATATACTTTTTAACTCACCTCTTCCCCCGATGGGGATGGAAGGCTCAAGTTTTCTTTTGCATTTTCAAGTGCCTCTACTCCGCGTAACTTTCTTTGTATCGTTCTTGTTTTCATTGTTGCCGATTCTATCGTATTGGATACCGCACCGATTTGTTTTTGTGTTCGTTCAAGTAATTCACAGAAACGTGCAAACTCGGTTTTAAATGTGGACAGAACTTGCCAAACCTCGGCACTACGTTTTTCTATCGCAAGCGTGCGGAAACCCATTTGCAATGAATTTATCATTGCACCCAACGTCGTTGGTCCGCAAATTGTTACCTTGAACTTTTGTTGGATAACACTTGCAACATTTCCTCGACGAAGTACTTCTGCATACAATCCTTCGATTGGCAAATACATAATCGCAAAGTCGGTTGTAGTAGGTGGATTTATATATTTTTCAGAAATTTTCTTTGCTTCAAGTAATATGTTGTTTTCAAGACGCTTGCTTGCTTCCTCGATTAATCCTACATTACCACTCTCGGATGCTTCCACGATTCGCATGTAATCTTCTATCGGAAATTTTGCATCAATCGGAAGCCATACGCTGTCACCGCTTTTTCCTGGCATTACTATTGCAAACTCTACTCGTTCCGAACTTCCCACTTTTGTGGAAACTTCTTTTAAATATTGCTGAGGTGATAACATCTGGGATAACAAAGCCTCTAATTGAACTTCGCCCCATGTTCCACGTGTTTTAACATTTCCAAGAAGCTTTTTCAAGTCATCAACACCACCAGCAAGCGAGTTCATTTCTCCAAGACCTTTTTGCAGCGTATCAAGACGTTCATTCATTTGGATGAAACTACGATTGAGTCGAGTTTCAAGAGTACTTGATAATTTTTCATCAACAACTTCTTTCATTTCAAATAACCGCTTGTCTACTGTGTTTATCACCTCGACAAATCGGCGATTTAATTCTTCGATTTGAGCGCGTTGCGTAATTATATTATCCGAGATATTCCTTTGAATTTGATCACCAAGTTTATTGTTCCATTCGATTGTTTTTTCAATTTCGCACTTAAGTGAATTGGCATCAGAATCGGTTTTTTTTCGAAACAAAAAGAAAATAAATACAGAGTTTAAAAGGACGCCTGCTATAATAATTGCCAGCAATATATATTCCATTTTTACCTCATTTTTTGCGGCTTCGCCTTGACCCCTTAGGTTACGCTTTGTCCACTTCGGGGCAACCTATCCAAGCTCTTTAATACGTTGTGCAAGTACATTCTTGCTTGGTCCCTTGACCTTTAATGCATATTCAAGCAAGAACATTTGTTGTTTTCTGTTTAACGATGGTACACGTAAACCAGATTTTTTACAGGAGGCTTCGAATACATCGTCGAGTATTGCACGCATACGCTCGGCAAAGTCTGTACTCTTGTTTGTGACGATGAATTTCATAATCTCGCCTGCATCATCAAGCTTTGATGCAACAACAAGCGACGTAAGGTATGCAAGATTGCCTGCGGTTGCAGATGTTGCACTTTGGTTATAAATTAATTTTAATAATGGCATGCTTTCGCCCAACAATTGCTTTGTTCTTGATTCACTACGCACCATCATTGAATTAAATATTTCACGTTCAAGATTCAACGCAAATTGTTCACGTGATAATTTGTCCGCATGCAATGACATAACATATTCCCACATTTCAAATGCCGTTTGAAAATCGTTGCCCGATAATTCAGCAAACAATGCCACCATTTGTGGACTTGATGGATCTGTGTTTCCTATTTGGATTACAAGGTTATACTTTTTTAGTTCTTTCGCGTTCATAGAAATATGATACCAAAACCCTCCAAATTTGTCAAAGGTAACATACCAAATACATTGACATTAACATCATTTTTCGAGTATATTATATGATATGGCACCGCCTGCTAAGTGAGTATTCGCTTTGCTCGTGCCACATTAAGGCAAAGCTATTTAAAATAGCACTTGCCTTCATTATATTTCGGCACCGTTGCTAAGTGGTAAAGCGCTGGTCTGCAAAACCGGTATGCGTCAGTTCGATTCTGACCGGTGCCTCCAATAAAAGCCCGTAAGGGTTTTTTGTTTGGGGCAGCGTCAGAAGCGAACGTAGTTCGATGGTCCGTGCGACGAAGGAGCACATTTGGATTTATTATCCTTAATACCCACGGAGCGAAGCGAAGTATTCTGACCGGTGCCTCCAAAAAGCGAAACGCAGTAGAGCGTTTGGAGAAGTGTATGTTTCCTTAATTCGGCATGAGACGAAGTCGAATACCGGTGCCTCCAATAAAAGCCCGCAAGGAATTTTTGTTTGGGTTTGTGAACAGTTCTTATTTTTTCGTTTTTTTAGTTATATAATTTTATAAAAAATGCTATACTCAAATTATGAAGAAATTAATCGAAAAATTTTGGGAAGACATGTACGTGGCAATAACTACACAAAATACATCCACAATATTACAACATTTCGCAGAAGACGGTATTTACAAATTCCGTCCTGTTGATGGTATGATTGAGATACCTCTCGAGAAAATGGCGGCAAGTTGCTTGGAGTATAAAGATATTTTGAATGGCAAATATTCCATCGAACGAATAGACGAACTGGCAAATGGGTCATGGGTTTCTATAATAACCGCATCTGTTGATAACAAGCCCTACTTTACTACATCTTTTTTCAAGTTTAAAGATGAAAAAATTACTGAACTGATCGAATACTATGGTGACTTTTAATACTCACCCTACATTTTTGCATACAAAGAAAAAGCCAACATTTCTGCTGGCTTTTTTATTATAATTAATTTACCTGCCTGCCCACTCTGCCGTGGAAATAAGCGTAAATAAATCTGGTGTTATCGGTACCTCTCCAATATATTGTATAACCACCAAGACCGACAGGGCTGTTGGTCATACTGAAGGCACCTTCGTTATGACCGATAATTGTACCAATGCGAACTTGACTTTGAACAGTATTCCTTGCCTCTACCATTCCAAATTGAAGATTATGAGTAATAACTCCACCTCTTGAATTCCATCCTACAATTCCACCAACACTTCTTGGTTGTCCAGCCCGATAATGATAAGACACAAGTCCGTGATTGTTATTACTTTCTAGTCTTCCTGTTGAGTTATTGCCACCTGCAATTCCACCCAGGGCTCCCACGCCTCTAACAGTTACCCAGTTATTATTATTTCTTACCGTACCAAAGTTGCTGCCTACTATACCTCCAACATTTGAATGCATTCTATCAATGTCAATCCATCCACTTGCACCAGAATTAAGAATTTGTGCACCAGAATCAACAACACCCGCGAAACTTCCTACTTGCACATGTGATCCACCATGTCTGAAACCCGCTGTAGTTATATTCACATTTGGTAAGTGAAGGTTATTAATCATTGCACCAGCAATCAGTCTTTCAAAGAGCCCAAAACGATGTTCCGTTGCGAAGTTTGTATTAGGGATAGATATTGTCATGTTATAGATGCGGCTGCCGTGCCCATATAGTCTTGCACCAAATTCTGGTATTGGTGTCCAATATCCACTAAGAATTATTGGCTGTGGGTTTCTCATATGGAATGCCCCTTCATTATTTCTTGGATCTTGTCTAATTGCACTTAACTGGGCTTGCGTTCTTATAAACCTGCGGGTTAATGTTTGTTCCCTTGATTCCACATGATTGTGCTCAAAGGTCAGACCATTGTAATGTTGTATATAGAAAACTCTGACACGATGATATCTTTGTGTTGTGTTCACATCATCAAAGACCATGTTCTGACCATTAATGTGAAAATCAAATCTGTCTACAATCTGCCAATTCGGAAAGAACATTGAGCCTGTGTTAACTAGTACTGGGCGAGGAATTGCCTCGAATCTTAGGCTATGTCTATATCCAGGATCTCTGAACCTGTGACTCAGACTGACTGTAGTATCTTCTATAAATCTTGCATCAACATTACCTTCTCTGAAATTAATCGTAAAGCTAGGAGCAATTCTTCTAAATACACGTATTGTGAATTCTTGGTCGAACTGGTCTTTCCCGTCTTCGTAAACTATTCTGAATCTGAATATATCGCCGTCTCTTGCGTCTGGATTGATACGTATCCTGTTACCGTCAATGATACTTCCGATTGACACATCACTTCCAGCGGTAACTCTTAAACTTGCCCCATTCGTTATCCCAGCACCAAAGCCCCTGTTACCAAATATGACTTCCACAGAGTTCCCAGCCATAAGGTCGTTAATAACACGTGTACTTGGATTTAAGTCGTTAAAGGTGCGATTGTTTTGGTCACTTATTTGATAGTTCACAAAATTGATGCCGTGCTGGGTGTTCAAAGGATTGATTACAAGCACAAACCAGAATACTACTTGATTATTGTCAGGGTTTATAAGGTTGACGGTAAACCTAGTCCCTGCCGTGTATACATCCATAAAGTTAATTACAAGCGGTTTGTTATTTCCAGTTTGTATATAAGTTGACTCTGGAGCAGACCTTAGTTCTTTATTTGCCCTTATATCATCAACAGACAATAATGGATGGGACGAATATCTTCCGCCATTTGTTTGGAAATTGAATATAAATTGGTTATAAACATATTTATTTTCGTTTGAGCACCATCTCATCCTGTCTACATTAAATTCTCTATATCCATTCATCTGTCCAGCGGTTGTGTACGTCAAGACTGGAATGCTTATTGGCACAAAAACTCTTATTGTTATTTCGTGGACAAGGGTAATTTCTCTTCCTTGGAAGAGTTCAACTCTTATAACAAAGCTGTTGTTACTTGGACTCATCAAGTGGTGGAATTGTGACAAAGGTCGTATTTGAATATTACCATTAACGACAGCAGAGTTAGTGAAATCATTTGGCAGTACAGACAACCTGTAGTTATCTGTCCAAAAATATCCGAATGTTGAGTTCGTTGTATCCGTATTTATTGCACTTACACTCAACGTTTCTCCTGGGCGAGCCATCGCCATATTACCCAGAGCGTACGGAAACTCGGTCCTTGTATCAATCGGAGTGGTACCGTTACGCACGATTGTCACATCTTGGATCGCAGTTGCATAAATTGGCTTAATTATAAACTCGACAATTCTTGGTGGAAAATCAAATGCTGTAATTTCAATACGAATTCTGCCATAAGGGTCAGCCGTTCTTAGAACATCAAACACGAAATAATGACGAGTATATTCATCCGTGCCCCATGAAGTTCTTCTTGTTGCATTATTGTTGTCTAGTATTCTGAAATGCAATTGTCTAAAAGTTGCATCCTCGTTGACCCATGCACTAAATGTGTGTTCGGTTGTACCTGGGTTTACGGTTGAATTGCCAATATGGGTTGGATATATATTAGTTACTGGTCTTGGTATAAGTTTTATCGTGAATTTATCACTTCCGACTCCTCCTGCGAATGCTCGGATATGAAAGACTTGGTTAACAATTGCTCTATTGTTTGTTACTTGGATACGACCTGTGCCTTGGTTAATTGTCAGTCCAGATAATGGTGAATATCCAAGCTCTCCTCCATCTGCACCAACAAACATGAACTCCATTGTTTTGCTTGTTGCGTAGTCTGGATTTACTTGTGCAAAAATGTATATATATTCACCAAGCATTAACTGGTTTATTGTATTTGGTAATATCACCACACTTTGAACTGGTACATAAATATTTAATCTTATTATATTACTCCATACTCCTTGAGTATAGGCTCTTACACGTATAAATGCATCTGACGTTTGGATATTTTTATTTATGGTTAATCTGTTTCCATCAATGGTAGCAAATTCCATACCTTCGATAATGTAGAATGTTACAAATCCTCCAAGTTCCTCAAAAGTATTAAAGTAAGGATTTATTGTCTCATCCAGATCAATTGTGAATCCTGGTCTTATTTCGAATGTAGTTTCCATATCTATACTTGGTCTTTCTGGTAAGTCAACTGGTGGATTTAAAACAATGTTATCAATAGGAATATATACATAGAAGCTTATTGAACTTGTACGACCATCAACAGAAACTTGTACTGTTATCATTGTCATTCCATGCCTGAAATAATTTGTTGGTCTTATTGTCAACCATCCATTTGAAGTAATAGTTGCAGAATCGATTCCAGCAACCAAAGTAAATACCAGGCTTTGAAACGAAGCATTAATTGGCTCGATACGAGTTGTAAATTGCAAAGTTGATCCTGGAGTTACACGTTGCAAGTTATTGGTCGTTTCAATTTCAACACTTGTCACAAAGACGCGGGTAACTGTGACTGTTATATAATCTTCACTTTCTATACCGTCAGCGACTGCTATAATTCGAATGATGCTGCCAACAGGTGCATTTGCGAAAATTCGAACATAGTTGCCATCTATCCAGCCAAATTCTTCGCCTTCTATAATTTCAAACCTTACGTCTCTAAAGGTTGCGTTGTCTGGTCGTGCATTTGCTATTAACTTGTATGATGAACCATACTCAAGATAAAGGTCTCCTGTTACTAATTCGACAAAGATAACCGGTACGGGTAATAATTCAATTCTATAAATTTGGCTCGGCACACCATCAACAACAGCTATAATACCTACTCGTGCACCAATAGTTACGTTACGATTTTCTACAACCAATCTGCCGTTAAATACAAATGCGTATTCTGGGTTTTCAACTACTTCAAATATAACTTCCTGATTAGTTGCGAACCTTGGATAAATATCCACGAAAAGGGCAACCGAATTTCCTACACGTGTTCTTCCATTTTCTGATTCAGATGACAAAGTGACATTACTTACAGGAACATTGATGTTGATAGTTACACGGTTACTATAAACACTTTGGTTTCTTGCCCTTATTACAATTTGAGCGTTGCGGATATCCACACAATTTTTAATTGTTAAGATTCCTTCACGTGTTATTATCGCAAACTGGTTGCCTGAGTATATAAAGAATTCTATCGGACTTATCGTGTTTGGTGATGGATTGAATTGATAATCAATTCGCATTGATTCGCCAGTACTTAGAGAATTACGTGTACTGCCTATTGTTATTCCTCTTAAAGGTATCGTCACAGTAATGATGTTAGATTCCACTCCATCAGCAACTCCACGAACGGTAATCAACGCACCAAGTGGAGCATCGTTTCTTATTACAAGGAAATTGCCGTGATGAATGTATGCCCATTCCGAACCTTGTATTACTTCGAATTGAACTTGTCTAAATGTTGCAGAAGCTGGTAATACGTCTGATGAAAGAGCAAACATATCTCCAGGCGCAGCCTCGGCAACTGGTGATGATATCGTTACATATTCAACTGGGATAGCTATGACTGTGAATGTATAGTTCTTGCTTGCTATATGACCATATAATGCAGTTACTGTGAATGTAAAACCGACTGGTGCATTTGGTCTGATTCTAAGCTCGCCGCTTTGTGTTATATAAACAAACTCGTTTGTTACATTTGTTAGGAAGTTAATTCTTGTCTGTAATGTTGCATCAATTGGGTCAAGGATTGGGACAAGTCTTAGTGTTTCTCCTTGATTGACTTGGGTATTGGCTCCTAATTCTTCGCCTGTGTCTGCATTATTAATTGTCAAGCCTGCAAGGTGTATTTCTCTTATATGCAGATGGAAAATCCTTTCGATGATATTGCCGTTATCATTAACAATTATTTTTATTCCAATCTGTCGCCCGAGCATATTAGCATCATTTGTAATCGTTAATGTGAACCTGTTACCAGAAATTCTTTCAATTCTTCCCAGAGACTCATCAAGTATCGTTACTTGAGCATGAGTTCCAGTTATAGCAAACGTCGAACCGTTAGGGTCTGTTATGACATCGAACGGCAGAACCTGACCAAGAGTTGCACTTGTTACATTGTTTTGTGTTACAAGATGAACTTGATCAACTGGAGTTCGCACGACATCAAACGTGAATGTATTACTTCGCACTCCATCAAACTCGGTTGTAGCGACAATATTTATTGTATCTCCTGGATTAAGGTTGTTTAGAGCTGTTACTTCAGCAAGAGTCCCACTTCCATGCAATCTGACATAGTTCATAGTTGCCGCACCTCTTACAACGCGACCTCCTGTTATGACACTTTCAACTTCAAAATTTGCATTTGGAAACGAAGCATTAAGTGGGAATATCTGTGTTACCAGATGGCGAGTTTGACCTACACGAATTTCGTTGGTTCCGCTCGATACATGCAGGTTTATAGTTTCAACAGGAATTGGTTCACGTTGGACACGTAGCAGGTTCGAGAATTGGGTTCTTCTTCCATTAGTATCCACGACATAAACCACCAAAAGTTCATCAATAGAGAATTGTCTTAAATTTTTAGGATAAAGTAATCCACCATCAGTCATGCCAACATAATCATTTGTTTCTATCCGAGTACGGCTTGGTTGGACTCGTTCATACGTTACTGTTCTGTTACCCTTGTCTATACTTCTGATATATAAATATGGAATTTGGTGCGAATATCCATTATCTTCGTTAAATTGTACTGTGTTGTGTTTTGCAGTATCTTTTTCTTCATATGTCATAACATATGACCTTCCGAATTCAAGTGTTGTATTCCCCACAGGATTGTTTCTTGTTACCAGGTCTTGGATAACATATGGGTCTTCACCATTAAAAGTAATTGGCCAACGTCTTTCAAAAATTGGAATTGTGTGTGATATATCAATTCTGACGAATAGTATTCTGAACCTTACACCTACTGTTATAGTTGCGGAAAAGAAACCACCTGCCTCGAAACTGCCTGTACCTGCCCAATGTCTGGATAACTGTCCTCTCTCGGAACAAACTCCAAATAGTGCATTTTGGTTTCCTTCAAAGAAATTTGAATCACCGTTACCCCAATGAGCCGCAATGGCACCATGGAAATTTAAATATCCTCCACCTGTAGCAGTTACAGAAACATAGAATATCTTGGCAATAGTCAATCTAAGTTCTATTCCAGCACCAATGCGTATTTCAAGACGACCATAAAGCATCAATGAAACAGAATGTGTTGTAGTCGTATTTTGGTAATCAATCGTTCCATGCTCCGTTGTGATTTGCCCATTTGTTTCGACCTGGGTGAAAGTATATTCGGCTTTGAACCCCGCTTGCAGGTCAATATCAAATACCAATCCAGCAGTAATCATAAAAGTCACACCAGCAAAAACTGGTATCGGCAGTATAAAGAGTGGAACAATCCCTGCGCCTATTCCCTGTTGTTGATTTCTGTACTCATCGGCAAGTGCATCAAGTACACGTAATTGATTTTGTACATTCCCTTCATGAACTTCCATTCTGTCATTATGCCAATCTCTTAAATCATCAAAACTTTGCAGCTCATCGCGAGTATTACGAATTTCCGCCAAGTTATCAGGACTCATCATATTATTAGGGGCTGCGAATGCATATGCCCTATCCATCATTCTTCGTGCTCTTGCAGAGCTGTCTAGCAATGCCTGACCAAGAGCACCTGTGAAATATGCGTCCACAGAAACACTAACAGTAGTTGTTGTGATTGTTCCGCTGCTGTACCTGTCGCTGTCTGCTGATACATTTATATAGTTTTCGACTTGGATACTGAATGAAAGCGTTACCGCAACATGCATGTTATAATTGGAAGCTCCAAAATCATTTGTTCGTCCGATTGGAAATCTCCAACCAACGCGCAGGCTTCCTCGCGCTTGGAACGGTACAAATCTAACACCACTAATGCTGAGACTCACAGAGCTTGGCATTCCTCTTGGTCTGCTTGAATTAATCGGAGAAATTTGCTCATTACTCATTTGCGCAACTGCAAAAGAAATGGCCTGAATGGATTCATGTTCCAAGAGGCTTTGTTTTATTTCTTCCTCCGAGAAAAAATGAATGTCTTCAGACCGTGATTCAAAAGAGCCATAAATTTCAAGCTCGTCAAAAACTTCGTCCATATATGGCGTTTCGGTTCTTAATATAACATCGCCATTTGGATGAGTGATTACTTCTAAAATCCTCAAAGCCGTATCTACATATATCCCACCAAAATAAGTAGGCACCATAATAATATCACCTACGTTATAAGTGATACCATTTTCTATAATCACCAATATGCCTGTTTCTTCATCAAATGATTGTACATATTGTTCATTAACTTCTAATACTTTATCATTGAAAATGATATCTTTTCTTTCTTCACCAGAAATTGTAAACTTGACGGCATTTTGATTACGCAATCTTTCATCTCTGAATCGTGCATTTTGCAATTCAATAAAATAGGTTTCGCCTGGTAAATATAATTCTGTTGGAGGATTTACTCTGAAATAACCATTACGTTGTTCAATACTTACATCTATTGCAGACTCTCTTATATCTACAACACGCACGAAATCTCTAATATTTTCATTTGTGATGATAGCGATAGATGTGATATCAAAATAAAGATCCATCGGCATATCACGCAGCATCTGGGTTGATTCAGATGTCTGCTGGTCTAACGCTGGCTGGATTACTGGGTCGTCATCTTTGCCTCCTGGTGTGTTGGCACGTAATGTGAATATTGGAATCAATACTGCGCTACAAACCAAAACAAGCATCAGTGATATCGCCACCGATGCTTGTCTAAAGCTCCATTGTTTTTTAGAATTTGACTTTTTATTTTCCATACATATATAATACTATATATCAATCGGGTATGTCAACATTGATATGTCTGCTCTTTGGAGGAAATGTGGGTAGAGACTTTTTAAATTTTTTAAGACTTTTGTCCTTTGTTTTGTTTATCGCATCTGTGGCAGGGCTTGTTTTTTTAATAGTTGTATTAACAGCAAACGACCCAAATTACAGCGCTTATGATATGTCTATCACTATCCCACTTGCTGTATTTATTCCTTCTTTATTAACAGCAATATTTCTGACAATATGGATACCAATACGACATAAACAAATCTATGCCCTTCTTGAGAATCTTCGCAAAAATGGTCACAGAACCACAGCAGAATTTAGTGGTAACCTTATAAGAGGTGGTGGCAGCCATAGTGGACATCACGCAGTTTCAAGCGGCAGAGAATACAAAAGTCCATTTTTTGTTAAGTATACAGACGAAAAAGGCAAGCATCATAACCGTATAACACAACAGACTTTTACTTTAAATGAAAAACGACGCTATCAAAGAGCAGGCGAATTCAAGATAGCATGTCGCGGTAAATGGTTTGTAATTTTAGAAGATTAAACTATTCAATGCTTATAAGTCTCGAGCATCATTGCTACACGCGCAATGCTTGTTTTTTTGTCATAGGGTTTTAAATAGAGGCTGTAATTATAACAAGACCGCCCAGAAGAATAAGATATCCCATGTCTCAATATATCATTTGGTTTATATGTGAACAAGTATTTACTCACTTCTGGGTCTCTTGATTTATTAGTTGAACATTGCTTCGTCTCCAAATAAACAAGGTCGCCGCATGTATCACATATACTAAAAGGATAATAGCCATTCCGATCGCTAGTGCGGTTTGAGTGGTGCCTGTTGCTGCTACAATTAATAAAAGGCAACATGACAATACTCTTCCGAATAAAAATGCCGATTCATAAAAAAGATGGCTTTCTATCATAAATTGTTCTCCGCCTATGTGACGGAAAGCATTTATCCTTGCATTGTTTTCCTCTACATTTACAATATTTTGTGGCAAGACCAAAGCGGCGTTAAAAATAATAACGGTAAGTGGTCCCACATAAAAGAACAAACCTATTGACGCGACAAGCGGCAAAATACTTGAAACCCAAAACATTGGGCTTTTTATTTTGTCTTTGCTCATCCTATATAGTAATAAAGCAACTATACCGAATACGGCAAAGATCGAACCAATTATGCCTATGCTTACATTTGTACCGTACGCCATAATTATAAGAATAGTCATCATGGCGGTCAACGTATACGGAAAGCCTGCGAAAAATACCACGAACCATAAACCGAATGCAGATTTCAATTTGCCCGATTTTTTAAGTGTCCGAAAATATTCTTTTATCTGTAGCTGTCTATCTTCTTGCATCCCAGTCTTTAAAATAAAAGTAAATACCAGTTGAAGTATGCCTACCCCAAGCACAGCACCACTTGTAAGAGCCCAACTTCCAAAGTCTATCGCAAAGCCAAATGTGAACGGGAAAACAATCGTCACAACCGAGTTCATAACAAAACAAATAATAAAGAATGTCATTACCTTTTCTTTATTAAAAACCTTTGATATCAGAAAGTTCGTTGCACCCCAATATAAACCTTGAACGGCACCCCACATAAGTCCAAAGACCATGTAATGACTTTGCAGTCCATCTTGCCAAACAATTACTAAAACCAAAAAGACACAAATAAGCACAGTCGCAGCACGAACCATCCATATTGCTTTGATTTTTTTACTTGCCCATGATGCTATCCAATAAAATATGAAAATAGCAATTACTTCTATAAGAACAAATAATGCAACGGCAGCAAGATCATAATTTGTTACAAAGAAAACTTGGGCAACCAAAAAAATACTCACAAAAACCCAAAGCAACATAAACGTGCCGTTGAATCCCAACATTGCTATTAGATTGCGTTTTTCTAACTTCTTTTCATATGTTTGCACAAACCCATTATAACGCTTTGCATTTAAACACGTAATCATTTCTTTGTACTTATTTCAATATTGTCGTTATCTTTGTCATATATTGCAAGGATAATGTTCCTGAGTTCTTTCTTTGAATGAATTCCAAGACGGTCATACAACCATTTTTCATCACGTTCAAGTGTTCGAAGGCTTGAATAAATTATGTGTCCGTCATCTATTAAATAATATGGCAACTTGGATGGTTTTGGGTCAGCAATTTCCACATCCTGAGCAACCAAAGATTTGTGTTCGGTTTTTGGCATAATTGATAATGACCCGCTGTTTTCGAATACTGCGTACTCGATTTTACTTAAATCAAAATATCCTTTGTCACGTGCCTTTGCCATTAAATCATTGATATCAAGTTTACTTTTCTTCAAAGATTTGTAATTAATTTTGCCTTCGTATATAACCATTAACGGAACACCTTTGAGAAGTTTTTTTATTCTCCTTCCCTTTCTTTCAAAGAATATAATCGCAAGATTTATCACAAAGAAAAACGTCATCGCAATTAAATAATGATAAAATGGTGCATTGCCTGAATCAATCGCCCATTCGGCGGCAATCGAACTTACCGCTATGCCAAGCATATAATCAATAACGTCCAATTGTGCAAGTTGCTTTTTTCCAAGAAACTTTGACATTACAAAAAGATAAACGGCGGCAGACGCCGAGAACACCAAAATCTTTACAATGCCATCCACAACAGTAGTTTGGGCAAAATCATATTGCTACATTCTTTTTGACGTGATATAATGTTGTCACGTGCGACTTTGGCGGAATAGGCAGACGCAAGGGATTTAAAATCCCTCGGGGGCAACCCCGTCCCGGTTCAAGTCCGGGAAGTCGCACCAGGCTAACGCCTCCGACCAATCGCAAAATTTGCAGAGCAAATTTTGGTCGGACTCCCAAATCAGATTGAGCAAAGCCCAACCTGATTGGATAGGCTTAATTTAAAATCCTTTTGTGATAACCTGCTCTCATTGCGAACGCTTCATTTAATTATCCTTAATGTAAAACGCTGAAAGCGGATACGCTGGACTCGGTACGTAAGTTACTTTGGTCTAACGTCATTTTTTGTTGCTCGATAAAATATTGTTCCTATCGGAAAATTTAGCTCTTAGTATTTCTTCCAATGTTTGATTGGTTTCTTTACAAAGTTCTTTCATTACAAGCATTGATAAGTGTGCGTCATCGCAACTTTTATGTAATGTGAATTCAGTTCCATCTATTCCAAGTTCATCAATTATTTTAACAAGGCTTTTCACATGCCTTTCTTTTTTTGTTCTCATAAAAAATAATTGTGTACAAAATGACTTGTTATTAAATGGTTTTAATTTGTAACGTGTACATGCGTTTTTTAAATATCCAATATCTCCCATGATTGAATGACCGATGATTACTTTGTTGTTCAACAGTTTACGTATTGTACTATACATTTGTTTAAAACTAGGTTTATCTTGAAATTCTTCGGGTTTATAAGCAAGATGAATTTTGGAATCAAAACCAGCACGGGCAAGTTTAAACCTTTTTTCAGGATTAATAAGAATATCTTTCTTTTCAATTACGTTAAACTTTTCATCACAGATTACATATCCCACCGAACAAATGTGATTTCCGTCACAACATTCAATATCCAAAAATATATAATCTTCCGAGTTCACAGAACATGATAACACAGCGTTTTGATTCATGGTATAATATATTTATGTCTGACGATAAAATAATCCCATTCCCTATACAAACGCAAAACATAAAGAAAGAATATTTGAATCCAGAACAAAAAGTAAAGGATGATATCATTTTCAAAATGTCGACTTATTTTTGGCCTACATTGTTCATTGAAAATGAGTACCCCAATATATATTCTATACTTATGGGCGACACCAATCTTTTTAAGACAAAAATTGGAAATGAGATTAAAGAACAATATGAACCACAAAAATCCTTGGACATAACTTCACAAAGCCGTGCCGATTTTAACATCCACAGTCTTATTGTTCTTGCCGAATTTATTGATGGTTCAGGGCTTGTATGGGATATAAAAAACAAAGTTTTCCGCAGATATACACATTCAGTATTTAAAAAATATCATGAGGAAGTCGGCAATAAAAATCAAACTATATGGAATAACTTTGCCAAATGGACGGCGGCGAACGTTGATCTTGTATTATCTAATCAACGCAAGTGGCGGGATGGTGAAAAATTCGAGGCAAGCCTTGAACGACCAGCTCCAATCGGACTCGTGGTAGAAAGTTTGGAAATTATAGAAATTTAAAAAGCTACCCTATTTAAAGGCAGCTTTTTTTAATTTTCAAATAACTTAATAATTTGATTTACAAGCTTAAGTGTGGCTGTAATTAATTTAATGCATGGATTAAATCAATTAACAAAGTTTTTAAATTTTTTCATCTTAATTCTCCTCATAATACTTTAACCTTTTTTTACTTAAAATTTTTTCCTTTCACCTCCATCTTAATTTAGTAGAAAAAGTTTTTACTTTTTAATTTGACATCTTTATAATTTATTGTTAGAGTTTATGATTATGAAAATAATAAAAACCGATGGAAATAATAAAGATTTTTATGGGCTTTGCGTAAAGCTAAATGACTATTTCGGCACAAATGTTCCAGGATGGAAAGAGGCAGGCATGTCGTCGCTTTTTGGTATGGAAAATTTCAAGGATGTTTTTATTTTGTTTGATGGTGATCGTCCTATAGGCTCGGCTGGGATTTGGTATCATGACGAAGAACGTGTCGAGGTCGTACGTGTATTCGTAGACGACGATTATCGTGGTCAGGGACTTGTAAAATTGCTTTTTGATACAGTTGAGAGTTTCGTAGTAAAAAAAGGATATGAAAGCCTTTATTTACGTACATTGCGAATTACCCCATCGGCGGTACGTGCATATGAAAAACTTGGGTTTGACGAGGTTACGGCAAAAGAATACAAGTATACGGATAAATTTACAAAGGCGCTTCAATTTGCTGAATCACGTGTTTATATGAAAAAGAAATTAAATAAGTAGGTTATTAAAAAAGGCAACCGATTTTTCTTAGGTCATTAAAAAAAGAGGCTTTTCACCTCTTTTTTATTAAAGTTCAACAGTCGTCCGTGCAGTAATTTTTGGTCCAAGTCTTTTTGGTTTTGGTGGAGTTGGCTTCTCAGGTTTCTTTGATACTTTTGCTGGGTCTTCTTTAATTGGTTCTGGTTCGGGCTGTTTTACCGTTTCAATTACTGGCTCTGGTTCAATTGGTTTTGGTTCCTCGACCTTTTCAATTTCTTTTGGCTCTTCTATCTTTGGTTCTGGAATCACTTCTGGTTTTTTTTCTTGCACGGGTTCTTTCTTGTCGACTGGTTCAAAATCTTCTTTAAGCCGTTTGACTATTTTATCAACTATGTCTTCCTGACCTTCTGCTTCTTTGTTACCCGATAAAAGACGTGCAAATTCTTTTGCATTATCACCCGAGTTAAATACATATGCTGGCTTTTCGTATGGAACATCTTTGAATTTTTCAAAGATTTCATCCATCTCTGGGTTTGGTTTTGTAGTGACAGCAACAGGTTCGGGCTGTGGCTGGACTGGAACTGGTTCTTGAATTGGTTGATGTACAATAGGTGGTTGAATAGGCTCGGGTTGTTGGATGATGACTGGCTGGACTGGTTGAATAATAATTGGCTCAGGTCTTTGGATTATTACAGGCTCGGGCTGGATGTATTGTGGTTGGATATATTGCGGTTCAGGTTGTGTGACTATGTATACTGGTTGTATTGGTTCTATCATTTGGACTGGTTCTTGGATTATTGGTTGGATTAGTTCGGGTTGTTGCATCATTACTGGCTCGGGTTGAATGTATACTGGTTCTTGGATTGGCTCTGGTTGTGGCTGCGGTTGTTCAACAATTACTTCTTCTACTATTTGCACAGGCTCGGGCTCTTGGATTGGCTCTTCAATCTGGGGTTCGAGTTCTTGTACGATTGTAGCTTCTTCTAGTTCTTGTTCGCTTATTATTACATTTTCGTATTTGTCGATATAGGCTTGGCGGAATTGTCCGCCTTCTTTTACAATTGCTTTTTTTATTCTAAGTGCTTCTTTTTCTGATACACCCAAACCAATAATTGCAAGTGCAAATTCTTCGTACATTGATTCAATATCTGCAAAGAATGCTGGTGCAGTTGATTGCAAATGGTTTAGTAATTGAATTTTATAATTTCGGACAGAGATTCTGTAAAGAATTAATAACAAGATGCTTGCAATAAAGAATGCAAGTATTATTGATATGATTATGATAGAGCTTATCGTTTCTGATGTAAGTCTTCCATTTTCTGTTATCTGGTGGAATCCATTGGTTGACCAAGAAAATGATACAAGACATCCCCAAACTATGGCGATGAATACAACTATGCTGAACATAAATTGGTCTGTGTAGAGACTTCTTCGTTTGCTTGTCCTTCCTACTTTTATGTATTGGCGATATGTAAGGTATCCAAGTATGTTATTAAAATTAAAATGACTAAGGACATATTTATACATTATAAGCTTTATAACATTCGGTTCTTGTCCAAGTATTGTTACATAATTTTTTATGCGTTCCTCGGCGCTGTCGCCTTTTGTCATACCGATTGTTTGATAGCTTGCAAGATTTAATATGGTTTGTGTGTCGACCGCGCGAACTTTTGCCAAAAAGAAGACTTTCCAAAGTGCCCACAGAAATATCAGGGCACTAGGTAAAATAACCCAAAACAAAACGTTTGGATTATTACCACACCATTCAAGAGCCGTTCGTATAGCGTTTGCCATCGCAGTCCCCCAAGACCTTATGACATATTATTACACTTTTATTTTAAAAAATCTACTAAATTATTGGGTTAGTTCTTGGTTGATTTTTTGCACGTGGATATTTTTTATTTGTTGGTTTTATTTTTTTAATTATAACCAATGTTCGTATAATTTCTTTGTCAAGATTTGCCGTTTCTATTTGCACGATTTCGCCACCAAGAATTTGCAACGCATTTGTCGCCGCTTTTATTTCCTCGTCGACACTACTTCCCTTGAATGCAAACATATAACCACCAACACGTAAAAGCGGTAAACCATACTCCAAAAGAATGTTAAGCGATGCAACCGCACGTGCGGTCACTATGTCGAATCTTTCTCTGTGGGCTGTACAAAATTCCTCTATACGTGTATGAATTGCTGTTGTATTTTCAAGACCTAGTTCTGTTACAGTTTCGTTTAAAAAATCGGTTTTTTTACGAACGCTATCAACCATTGTCATCTTTATTTGCGGAAATGAAATTTTTAATGGAATCGCTGGACACCCTCCACCAGAACCCATGTCAAGAACAGATGCATTCTCTTTCATAAATGGTGCAATTACATCATTAAAAAGCATGCTGTCCATTACATTGTTTTTTAGGCTTTCTTCCAATGTCTTGTGACCAGTAAGGTTCACAACGCAATTTCGCTCAATCAACGTTTCATTATATTTAATAAGAAGTGGGTTCATTGATTGATTATAGCATTTATTTTAATTTTTCGTATTCCAGTTTTAGTTTAACCCCATGAATCTTGTATACTTCTTTTCGGACAAGTGATATTAGTTTTTCAACATCGTGGCATGTTGCCCCACCCTTGTTCACAATAAACCCAGCATGCTTTTTACTTATTTGTGCGCCACCAATTTCCTTGCCTTTTAACCCAAGCTCGTCGATAACCTTTCCTACATAGAACTCTTCATGCGGTTTTTTAAATGTACTTCCCGCACTTGGTTCAATTGGATGGTTGATACGCTTCTTTTTATATTCGCTTTCCTTCCGTTCGATTGTTTGTTTTTTTTCTTTTTTAAAATAGAAATAAGCACCCAGTATTATCCAGTTTTTATTTTTTTGAAATATGCTCTTGCGGTAATCAAATTTTAGCTGGGTTGATTCTATCGTTTTAAACTCGTCATCGATAAGTACGTCCACACAAACTATTGAATCGGATATTTGATGACCATGCGCACCCGCATTCATATATGTTGCCCCTCCAACGGTGGCTGGGATTCCTACCGTCCATTCAAGTCCTCCAAGTTCGTGGCTTCGTGCAAACGCCGTAACGCGAGACAATATTACCCCCGCATCGGCGTATACAAATTGCCCATTTTCAATAATTTCGGCAAATCCAAGTTTTATTACAACCCCATCATATCCCTTGTCACTTACAAGTAAATTTGATCCATTTCCTATTACAAAGTATTTTTCTTCTATATATTTAAGTGCACTTATTAATTTGAATAGTATTTCTTTGCTTTGCACCGCGACAAAAAACTTGGCTTTGCCCCCTATTTTAAATGTTGTTTGACCTGCAAGAGGAAAATCCTCGAACACATGTTCTGCTCCACAGATATGTTCAAGATAAGATTTTAAAATTTGCTTCATTGCAATTTATATGCAATTACCCTGTGATGCTTTTCTTATTCTTTCATTTATTGTTGCGAATTCGGATGTTTGTGGCATTGATTCTATTATTGCAACTTCGGCAACTTTCTCGGATTCTCGCAATGCTTTGTAAAGATTTTTTCCAACACATTTTCCATCATTTCCAAGCGTTATAACCTTTGCATTAAAATATAAATTTTTGTTTTGGTTGCGGCACAATATTACGGCATTTTTGTCCTTTATATAGGAGAGAGTTTTAGTATGACAATCGCTTGTAAACAAGGGTACGCTTGGTGCATAGTGCTTGTGACGGGTTCCTGGGCTTTCTTTTAAGACTTGAATGTTGTCTGCATAAGTCACATTTAACCCAGTTTTCTTTGATATATATTCGGGTGTTATACCACCGTGACGAAGAATTTTTATCTCGCCCTCTATTACTTTAATAACCGTGCTTTCAAGACCTATTTGCGTTTGTCGACCCATTATAACTGCATTAATTTTACCATCAAGATCTGCGTATACGTCTTGCCATCTTGTTGGGCTTGGACGCGTTGACGTATTAGCACTTGGTGCCGCGATTGGTGTGTTGGCACTTTGAATGAACTTTCTTGTGAATTTACACGATGGTATTCGCACGGCTATTGATCTACTCTCGGTTCCTAGCACAGCCCGTGATATCTTTGAATCATTTGGAAATGGAAGTATAATTGTCAGCGATTTTTTTATAGATGACAATATTAATTTTGTCTGTGTATCCAATGTAAAGTATTGTTCAAGATGTCCAATTGAATAAAAATGCACGATGAGCGGATTGTCCGACGGACGGCCTTTTGCCGTGAATATTTTACCAACTGCATCTGCGTTTGTTGCATCTGCACCAAGACCATATACCGTCTCAGTACGAAAGCCAACAAGCCCGCCTTCTTTTATTATGGTCGCCGCCTTGTGATAGTTGCGTTCGTAAATAAGTTGGGTTTTCATATTTAATAGTTTAGTTTAAATTAAGTGATTTGGAAAGCATATACATTGTCATGCCCAAGAAAACAAAGCGTAATCGGTTTTTGATACCAGCGTTGGTTCTCAGTATTTCTGGGTTTATTTTGCCTATTTTATTTTTGATGATTAAATTGGTTATTTACCAAATTACTGGGTTATACAGTCCGAACTTTCCTTATGTTATTCCTGCCGTTTATGTCCCAGGTGTTTTCTTTATTGTTGCAATTCTTTTTTCTATTAAAAGTTATTCTCTTGGCGGGAAAAAGAAAGTTGGATATGGAATTACAACATTTGCTCTTTCAATCGCATTCTTAGGCTTATTTATGACAGCAACATTGCTTACATTGGACAGTTATTTCACTATATTTAATCCTTATCAACCTCCACGATTTACGTGATTTAAAATTTGACTTATGCAAAGTACACATGAGATAATTTGTATAACAAATGAAAAAGATTGTGAATTTTTTATTCCCACATTTTACATGTCTTGCATGTGATGGCGAAATTAATGTTTCAAAACATTCATATATTTGTGATGTTTGCTTTGAAAAATTTATTGTTTGTAATCCTGCACGAGCAAGCGGGCAACTTGCACTTTCTAAGAAAATTGCTCCTAACTCAAAAGCGGTTAAAGTTAGTTATATCTATTCACCATTTTATTATGCCCCACCACTAAGTGACATTATTTTAAAACTTAAATATGCAAACGAAGGACTTGTTGCTAAATTATTTGCACCATTGATGGTTTCGGTTTTGGATAAATCCTATGATGTTGTCATACCCATACCCTTATCCAAGGGGCGAGAACGCGAACGTGGATTTAACCAAGCAATGATTCTTGCACGCGATGTTGGAAGTTTAATAGAAATTCCTGTTATGGAAAATATCTTGGTAAAAATCAAAAATACCGCCCCCCAAGTGAACATGTCACATGAAGAGCGGCTTGATAATCAGAAGGACAGTTATTCGGTAATTGACACCGAACAGGTAAAGGACAAAAGAATTATTCTTGTCGATGATGTTTTAACAAGCGGAGCCACCGCAAATGAATGTGCGCGTATATTAAAGCGGGCTGGTGCGAAAATGGTGAGTATTGTAACCATTGCCAGAGTTAAACCATCAAAAGATAAAGAAATTAATATTATATAAGGCTAATGCCGTTTTCTTCCAATTTTTCCAAGACTCGCAAAATTTGTTCCTCGGACGCATAATTACGCAACATGCGAGCCACACCCATTATAAGATTAATTATGTCATCATCACTTAGATGAGTGGGTGATGGAAATGTTGTAATTTTGCATGATGGTTGTTCCATTATATTTTCCTTTTAGATAATGATTTTTTAAATTATTCAAGCACGGCTTCTTTAAATTTTTTGCTTGGTTTGAATGCTGGTATAACCTTTGGAGCTATTGCCATTTGTTGTTTTGTACGTGGATTGAAACCTATTCTGCTGCTGCGTTTTTTTAATTGAAATTTACCAAGCGGCAGACCTACCTCGTCCCCTCTCTTTAACGTTTGTGTTATAAGTTCGGAAATTTCGTCGACTATCATGTTTGTTTCTTTACGTGTTTTCTTAATTTTTTTTGACAATTTTGCTACGAAATCTGCTTTTTTCATATAAGATAAATCTCCTTTTTAGGTGGACTCTTTCTCAACCTTAATTAGATTTTTACCCTTTTGAAAGATTCTTAAACAGAAAACAAATGTGGCATATGCAATGAAACCAATTATCCCGCCAATTACTATCCAGAACTTTCCACTTGGCAATAAATAGACGAGTACGATTAATATTCCAACGTGCAATACAAGGAGTGCAAATAATTTTAGTGTTCTCCATCTTAAAGAAATTTTTATCTTAAGGAATTTTATTGCAAAGATTGCATTCAAAGTAAATGCAATTGCAAAACATAAAACGTTACCTATGGATACGGCATATATTCCAAGTCCTGTTCTTATGAAAATTAAACTGAAAGCCACTTTTACTGCACCACCTATTGCAAGTGATATAAGTGGGAACTTTGCACGTCCTGCACCTTGTAACATGCTTGTGAAGACCTGGGACATACCCATAAGCAAAATCATAACCGATTCAATCTTCAGTAATCGTGTTGCAATTTGCAATTGGTCTGGGTTATCTTTGAACGCACGTTCGTATAATAATGTAATTATTTCACGTCCAAAGACTATATAAAATAACGCAAAGAAAATTGCGATAACATATATCATTTTCACAGCAAGTGCAAATTTCTCACGGACCTCGTCTGTTTTATTTTGTTTTAATAATCGTGCCGTCATGGGAACAACTGCGGTTCCAATTGCAATACCAAGGATTGCTGGCATGTTAATTAATGTATGTACCGTGCCACTTGAGATGCCATATAATTGGGTTGCAACATGTTTAGATGCTCCCCCATATTCAAGCATCTTTATTACCACCATACTATCGAAAACAAGTATCAATGGAAATATAGATGCCATTGCTGTAATTGGTAAAGATTTTTTTAAAATCTCCCACATAAGTGGGAAAGAGATTCCGTTTTTTAGTTTATTTGTTTTGGTTTTTTCTGGCTTGTTCTGTTTTCTTTTATGAAAAATGAAAATTGTTATAAGAGTCAAGAGTCCAACAATCTCACTTAAAGTAATTGCGGCAATGGCACCAAAAACCGCCCATTCAACTCCGCGCGGATATAATAAAATTGCAAGTGTAATTGCAATTCCAACCTTGACCGTTTGTTCGACGATTTGTGAAACTGCGGTTGGGATCATATTACCAAGACCTTGGAAATATCCACGGAACGCACTTATAAGACATACAAGAAATACGGCGGGTGCAATTACAAGATATATTTTTCCAACATCTGGATTGCCTTGCAGAGATGCTATTTGTCTTGCAAAAATTAAAAATGCAGTTGAAATTATAAACCCAATAAATCCAAGTAATATTATTGCATTCAGAAGTATTTTCTTTGGTTCATATGCTTTACCCTTGTCTTCTGTATCTGTATTCGTACGTGCCACCATTTTTGATATAGCAATAGGAATCCCAGCACTTGATAAAATCAATAAAAGCGCATATAACGGAAAAACCATCTGGTACAGACCCATACCATAATTTCCAACAATGTTTGCAAACGGAATTCGAAAGCCTATGCCAATGATACGACAAAGAATGCCTGCCGCAGCCAATGTAAGTGCGCCTGTTACAAATCCTTGTTTTTTAACTTTGCCGAATGCTTTTTTAATCACTTCGTACTAGTGTTTGCAGATGATTTGTTTTTATAAGTTCATTCTACATTTTGAATCATGGCACCCTCTATTTCAAATCGAAGATTTTTAACTTTTTTACCTTGGATAATCGAGAATATATTTTCGTCTTGCAAATAATTATTAAGCAAGATTTCAAACTTTCCAAAATATTTTTCCAGACCTTGTTCATCAATATTAAATGCAAGCATAGAACGTGCTTTGCTATATTCACCATTTTGAAGATATTGCAAGAATACAAACGGTATTGGCGTACCCGATTTAAAATAACGTCTGTGCCATGTAACGGTGTTACTCGATGGATCAAATGCAAATGATAAAAGTTCGTCCTTTATAACAATTTTATTATTTTCAAGGACAACATTTGGGTTATTAATCTTTACACCAAGGTCAACCGCGAATCGATTTTCCTTGTTTGTATATATTGTGAAAAAGCTTGTATCATTGCCTTGCCCAATTTCAACAATATACCGCTTTGGAAAAATAAAGTGTGTACTTGCATGTGTAACCTGTAGTATACGTTCGGCTGCCTTTTTTTCGATACGTATAACATAATGATTTGGGTTAATTTCAAATATGCGACATGTGTCATTTGGTAATGTACTTTGTGTATTAAATACAAATCGTTCTTGCAAAGTATCTACAACCAAATCGGCACCATCAAACCAATTCATTGAATATGGAAATTCGGTAACGGTCACTTCGTTATTTATTACAAGAGTTCCTGTGTGTTCAAAAATTAATTTAATAAATTCCATATTCTATTAAATGAGAAGTAATAGTTGGAAAATGAAAGTTATTGTATAATTGAACTATGACAGAACAAGAAAAACGCGAATACGCGAACAAAAACCCATTGGCACTTGCAAGTTTGGGTGATGCCGTAATGACATTGTTTATGCGTGATAATATTGTGAAGAATCACGACATAAAAGTCGACCGCATTCATAAAGAAGTTGCAAAGGTTGTTAATGCAAAACAACAGAGTATCTTTTATGATTTAATATACGATTGCCTTGACGAGGTCGAAGCCGACATAGCTCGCAGAGCAATTAATAAAAAGGTCAATACTATTCCAAAAAGTGCAACGCTTGCCGAATATAAAAAGGCAACCGCGCTGGAGGCTATTATCGGATATTTGTACCTTGTAAAAAATCTTGAACGCATCCAAGAATTAATTCAACAAGCAATGATTAGGGGGATGACATTATAATGTTAATTGAAGGCAAAAATGCAATAGCAGAAGTACTTGGTAACCCGAGTATAACAATCGAAAAAATATTAATCGCAAAAAACACAACGGACAATGCGTTTATTTCAAAAATTAAAAATTCTGGACACAAATATCAATTTGTTGAAAAAGCGGCATTAGATAAACTTTCCCAAACGCGAAATCACCAAGGTTTTATCGCTTTTACAAGTGATTATAAATACCACGACCTTGATCAAATTTTTTCATTACTCAAGAACAAAGAAAATGGAACTATCCTTATACTTGATGGTGTAGAAGATCCACATAACTTGGGTAACATTGTACGCACAGCCGAATGTATGGGTGTGGACGCAATAATCATTCCAAAAAATCGTAGTGCCCAGGTCAATGAAACGGTAACACGTGTATCTATGGGTGCTATTTCCCACATGCGTGTTTGTAAAGTAACAAATATAAACCAAACAATCGAAACACTAAAACAAAATAATTTTTGGATATATGCATCGGACATGAACGGCAAGAATGTATCCAAAATTAATTTAAAAGGACGGGTGGGAATTGTCATGGGTGGCGAGGACACAGGGGTATCCCAGCTTACCAAAAAAATCTCTGACGAAGTTATAACCATTCCTATGCACGGCAAAACAAACAGCCTTAATGTTGCAAATGCTACCGCGATGATTTTATATGAAATTCAAAGACAACGAAGTTTCTAAGACAATCTTTTCATTACTTCATTCTCTCCCAAAATTTGCATGATTTGATACATGTCAGGAGTATTATCACGTCCAGTAATTGCACGTCTTATAACTTGTGTAAAATCACCTATGCTTCCCTGATATGCATCAGGATTTGTTTTAAAATCTTTCATATTCGCGGCGTATCCGAGTTTGGTACAAAGTTCCTTTATTCGTTCAAACCATTGTTCACGCGAATCTTGGTGAGTGTATACTTTTGCATATCCCTCAGCCACTTGTTTTTCTTTTTCATCGGTTAATTTTTTTGGTGCTTTGAACAGGTATTCGAATACTTCATATATCTCGCCATATTTAACGATATCTTTTCTTGGTTTTGGCGTTTCACGTTCAAGGGCAAGAATTTGTCTTATTTTATCTAGGTTTGTGAAAATGGTTTTGCTTTGCTCATCTTCTCTGGACTTAAAGTATTGTTCAATTTCTTTATTAATTTGAGAACACGTTTTCTTTGCAATTATTTCTCGTGATATATGATTCAGCTTGTTCTCATCAAAAAGCGGCGAGTTTGTACCGATTTTCTCAAATCGGAAATTAAAAGACGATATTGGCTCGGACAGATTAGCAATTCGCCACATTTCAAAATCGGTGTTATATAATGAAAGCAAGTATTCAATTACGGCATCACGTGGATACCCTTCGCCCAATATATTTTCGGCAAGTGCAAATTTGTCTTTTCTTTTTGATAATTTACGTTTTTTTCCGTCTTCCTCCATGCATATAACAGGAGGATGTGAATATGTCCATGGTGTTTGTTCGCCAAGGTTCAATGCACGCCATATTTGGATATGTTCGGCGGTTGATGGAAACCATTCTTCACCACGGACGACATGTGATGTACGCATTAAAAGATCATCTACCACATGGGCAAAGTTATATGGTGGAATGCCGTCTGATTTTATTATTACTGGATTATTTACGATTGCTGGAAGAGAACATTTTCCCCTTATATTATCTATCCATTCTATTCTCTCGTTACCATTTGTTTTTGGGTTTAAGCGCAAAACCCATGGCATTTTTTTACTTATTTTCTTTTCTATATCATTTAAACTCAGCTTAGAGCATTTTACATACTTGCCGTAATAACCTGGGTTTTCTTTTTTTGATGTTTGGGTCTCTCTTATTTCGGTTAATTCTTCGCTTGTACAAAAACATGGATACGCTTGCCCATGTTCGACAAGCCTTTTTGCAAATGCATGATAAATATCCACCCTTTCACTTTGTCGATATGGGGCGTACTTGCCAAAATGTTTCTTGCCGTCAAATCCCTCTTCGAAATTAATTCCAAATCCAGCAAGTCCCTCTACAAGTTTTTCAGTTGCACCTTCTACCTCACGTTTTTGGTCGGTATCTTCTATTCGCAAAAATACAATGCCTTTCATAGAATTTGCAAGCATTCGATTAACAAGTGATGTTCCCACCCCACCAATATGCAAAAATCCAGTCGGAGACGGCGCATAACGAAATGCTGGTGTTTTTCGTGGTGGATATATTTCAAGGTAATCTTCGACCGATTTACTAATTGTCGGATACAACAAGTCTGCAAGTTGTTTATTCATTTTTTATCCTTTATTCAAAGTGGAAGTGTTTCATCGCGTAATTTTGTTACTTGTGACAAAGCCTCGTTTATTGCAGCAATTACAAGGTCTTCCATCATTTCGACATCGTCTGGATCTACCGCTTCGGGTTTAATTTTTATATTAAGTAATTCATATGCTCCGCTCATTTCTACCGTGACCATTCCGCCACCGCTTGATGATTCTATTAATGTTTCGGCAAGGTCTTCTTTTGCACGATCAAGCTGTTTTTTCATTTCCTCGGCTTGGCGCATCATTTGTTGCATTTGGGCGTTCCCGCCAAAGTTTTTTCCTTTCATCTATGTTTCTCCTTTTTCTACTTGTAGTGTAGCATTTATTTTCGTAATTTAAAAGTAAGAATGCAGGACCATATGCAATGCATACAATTTTTTGCTTTATGCATACTAAGATAATGGTTAATCTTGTAAAGAATATACTGTTGTACATTAGTGCTTTTGTGCCTATGTATTTTTTGATTCTTGTAAAAATTTTATCCGATCTTATTTTTAATGATGGTGAATTTACACGTTTTGTAAAGTTTGAGATTTTGTTCTTTGTTATATTGGTTGGATTGGGGATTATCGGGCTTGTTTGGAATGTAAAATGGTCAAACATCAAGACAAGTAAAGTTTATATAAAAGATTGCAGAAACGTTACCGACCATCATTTCCTTGGCTATATTTCGATTTTTATTCTATTCAGTCTCGGATTTGATTTGAGCAAAGCAAGTATGCTTGCAATTTTCATTTTTACCTTTATCTTTATTGGGATTGTTTATGTAAATAACAAGTTATTTTATATAAATCCGTTTTTAAACATCCTTGGTTTTAATTTCTTTGAAATAACATATACAAAGGACGGCAGCACCGAAGAGCACACAGCAAAAGTTTTTTTCAAAGGCAAATTGGAAGCATGCGAGAAAAGTCGCACAGTAAAAATAAAAAATGACCATTTTGCATTTGTAGATAAAGGACTTAAATAATTTTTAACATGTCTCCAAATATTTCTTTTAGTTTTTGTGTTTTTTTATTTTCTCGCCTTTTGCCAAAATGAATTCGGACAAGATCAGCATTACCAGTTATATCGTCAAATTTTGGTTTATATTTTAATAAAAAAGTGTGCATGCTTTCACTTGAAACCATTAATATTATTTCTTCTTGTCCGAATTCAACCTTTACTTGTTCGGTACACACAGCATACAGCCCAATATCACCGCCCGAGCGAATTTTTTGCAATATGTTTCCCCATATTTCGGACATGTCGGGGGTCAATGAAACTATGTCAAATTCTTCGTTCATTACTACCCCGCGATTGCTATTAAACATGCACCCTCGAACATGGTTTTTGGGTCTACAGATGTTTTAAGATTCATTTCAATGTCTGCAAATATTTTATATATTTTTACAAGTTCATTGTTTTTGGTTTTTATAAATTCAGATTTTATTTCACGCAGTACGTCTTGTAATATTGAAATAACGTTGTTTCCTCCCGAAAGAATCTGTTCTGTTGTTTTCATTGTTTGGTCTATGTTCTTTTCAAGAACTGATTTTATAAGTGCTTGTATTGTCCCGCTGTTAACTTTTCCGAGTACTTGTTCAACGTTAACCTGTGTAACCTTTTTATCGAACGCAAGTACGGACTCGGCAAGGCTCAAGCTATCTCTTACACTACCTCGTCCTTCGTTTATAATCATTTTTATTGCGCTATCTTCGTACTCGATGCCTTCTTTTTTCAATATTCCAGCAAGATGTTTTTCAAGTTCAATATTAGAAATTGGACGAAAATCAAACCGCAGAACTCGGCTTAAAATTGTTTGCGGTAATTTATGTGGCTCGGTTGTACAAAGAATAAAAATTATGTGTGATGGTGGTTCTTCTAGTGTTTTCAAGAATGCATTAAATGCTGCTCCTGAGAACATGTGGACCTCGTCAATTATATAAACCTTGTACTTTGAAAATGACGGTGGATATTTTGTTTTCTCTATTATTTCACGGACATTGTCGACGCTGTTATAACTTGCCGCATCCAATTCAAAAATATCGGTTGGCTCGGCAAGCGAACGCGCCAATATTTTTGCAATTGTTGTTTTTCCTGTACCACGCGTTCCATAAAATAAATAAGCATGATTAACAGAATCATTCTTTATTTGATTTTGTAATGTTTTAACAATATGCTGTTGCCCTACGATTTCAGAAAACTTTGTTGGTCGGTATTTACGATAAAGTGAGTTAATGCTTTGGTTCATATTGGCATTATACTTCGCTTCGCTCCGTATTGCAAATGGTTAGACTAGCTATACTTTCGCTTTGCGAAACGTGCAATCACGTAAAGTTAACTTTGAAAAAGATTAATATACTAAAAATTACAAATGTAACCGCTATATCATATAAAAATCGAAGTCGTTTCTTTTCAAGCTTTAGATATGTTTTAAAACAATAAGTACAAAGTACAATACAAAACACAAGAGCCAAAAATTTCAACAATTGTAACAGCACAAAATTCATTTCCTATGTATATGGCATTATCTAGCGAAATATATTTTTGAAGCTCCATCTTTTATTTATACTTGTTACGTATCTTATAGAAGTAATTGACCCGACAATATCAAGATTGCCTTCTTTGACCGACAAGTTCTCGATTGAAAGATTATTACCATTTACTACAATAGTACAATTATCTAAATCGGCGACAACTTGTGCTGGTTCTGTTGTACGTATTTTTTTAATTCCTGTTATCGACAATGATTGTCTGTTTTCAAGTGTCAAGTTTGACTTAGTTGAATTTTCAACATTTTTGCTCATGCAGTTATTTATGCTTTGCTGTTACTATTTTGTGAATTTGTTCTAGACACTTTTCAAGGTCATCGTTTGGCACAACATGGTCATAGTATTTTATTGTTTGATATTCTTTGTCGTAATTCCCCAATCTAAAGTCTATGAATTCTTGTGTTGTTCCAGGACGTTCACGCATTCTTTTTTCAAGTTCGGTTTTTGATACATCAAGAAAAATCGCAGTTACACAGTCTTTATATTTTTTCTTTAAAGTTTTTACTCCAATATAGTCACAATCGTTTAAAAGAACTTTTCCCGATTTACCATATTCGTCTATTATCTTTCCACTCATTCCTCTGTACGAACCATGCATCGTTGTATATTCCATAACATCACCGAATTTAATCATTCTTTCAAATTCTTTTTCTGATACAAAAATATATGGGTCACCTTGTGTTTCGTTTGGACGCATTTCACGACTTGCCACACTTGGGAATTTAAGGTATACATCTGGATATTTTTCTACGAGTCCCTTTACGACGGTGTTTTTGCCAGCCCCACCGACAGCACCTATTACTACTATTTTTCTTTTTTTCATTATAATCAAGTTTATAATATGACTGTTCATAAGTCAAATACCCAAACATGTATTTGGAATATTTATTTTCTATTCTTCTTGTCATTTTTATATTTGACTATTTATTCAATTTCAAGTAATGTGTCCGCACTTACATTAAGTTTTGTGCAAATCATTCGTATAGAATAATAACCAGGAAGGCTTTTCCCGTTTAACCAATTACTTACTTGTGATTGACGCACCCCAAGAAGAGCCGCCAATTGGAGTTGATTAATTTTATTTTGCTCCATTAATTTTGCTAAGATTTTGTTAAAGTTAATTTTCATACTCCTATTTTGTGTATTATGTAGAAAAATATTTACTAAATTTATATTAGATTTCCACATGGTCTGTGTTATAGAATACACAATATATTGTATGTTTTTTGTTTTATAAGAAGATAAATACGCAAGTTTTTATAAGATATCCACATATCCCCGATGCTTAATAATAAGATTAATATTTAATAACTTCTTTATACTGTTTATTTGGTTGGGATTTATGCGTAATAAGCATATTCATTTAGAATTAAAAAGGTATATATCAATTGCTCTTGTTGTTGATATATGGTAATATTTTTATTATATAAGGAGAATTTAAATATGGCAGTAGCAAATGAAAAGCCAGCAAAAGAAAGTGAAAAGGAAAAAGCACTTAATGCCGCACTTGCAATGATTGAAAAGGTATATGGTAAAGGCGCAATTATGAGAATGAGTGATGGTCCAGTTATTAGAAATGTTAACGTAATACCAACAGGATGTCTTGTATTGGATCACGCACTTGGAATAGGCGGAATTCCCCGCGGACGTATTACCGAGATATATGGGCCCGAGAGTAGTGGTAAAACAACAGTTTCTCTTCACATAGTCGCAGAAGCCCAGAAAATGGGTCTTAAATGCGCGTTTATTGATGCCGAGCATGCTCTTGACCCAATATACGCAGAAAAGCTTGGAGTGCGCTTGCAAGACCTTATAGTGTCACAACCAGACTCTGGAGATCAGGGTCTTGACATAGTTGAAAAATTAATATCAAGTGGCGTAATTGACCTTGTTGTAGTTGACTCGGTTGCCGCACTTACTCCACGTCAAGAAATCGAAGGTGACATTGGAGACACACATGTTGGATTACAAGCACGTCTTATGAGCCAAGCACTTCGTAAATTAACCCCTATTGCCGCGAAAACTGATTGTGCAATAATGTTTATTAACCAACTTCGTGAAAAGATTGGAAATTTGATGCCAGGGCAAAGTCCAGAGACCACAACAGGTGGAAAGGCATTGAAATTCTATGCATCGGTACGTCTTGACATACGTCGTATTGGTTCTATTGATGCGACAACAGATGGGACGAAAAACTTTATTGGAAATAAAACAAAGGTAAAAGTTGTTAAAAACAAACTTGCCCCTCCTTTCAAAGTTGTGGAATTTGAAATCATGTTTGGAAAAGGAATTTCTCAGGAAGGATGTATATTAGACCTTGCACTAAATTATGGATTGGTGGAAAAGAGCGGAGCATGGTTCAGCTATAACGGCGACAAGATTGGACAGGGTCGTGAAAAAGTAAAAGAAAACCTTGAAACCAATCTTTCATTACGTGAAGAGCTTTTAACAAAAGTTCGTGCGAAAATGGAAGGAAAGAAAGAAGAAGAGCCAAAACAAGAAAAGCCAGAAATAAAGAAAGAAGTTCCAGGGGACGAGGTCTTTTAATGGATTATAAAGAAGAATTCAAGCAAATGTTAGATGAATGGGGCGAGGATGCCCAGATTGAAGTATGTATCGAAGAAATGGCAGAATTAACCCAAGCATTAATAAAGTACAAGAGAATGAAAAGAAAACCAGAATATCATGTTGGACGAGAACAAGAGTATTTGGAACACATAAAGGAAGAAGTCGCTGATGTATTAAATTGTGTACACCAAATGGCACATATATTTGGTGAAGAAGAAATATGTAAAATATGTGATGAAAAAATTAAACGTACAATAAACAGATTAAAGGACAAGAAATAAGGAATTTTTATGGAAATTAAAACATTTGAAGAATATCAATATGAATGTGCCAAGACTATGGGTGACCATTGGGATGATATGAAACTTGGACTTTCATACGGGACACTTGGCATGGTTGGCGAAGCGGGCGAAGTTGCCGAAAAGGTCAAGAAATGGCTTAACAATAGTAAAGAGCTTGATGTAGATGGTATCAAGAAAGAACTTGGTGACGTTATGTGGTATATTGCTGCCCTTTGTGAAAAGCTTGGATTCTCAATGCAAGAAGCGGCAGAGATTAATATAAAAAAGCTGCGAAAACGTCATGGCGAGTCATATTCGGGATTTGGTGATAGGTCGTCCGAAGAAGCAAAATAAAAAGAGGCATCTGCCTCTTTTATATTGTCTAGTAATTTCTTGATGATGGTGTTGACTTGAATGTTGTTGCGTAGAAGAAGTCTTCGGTAATATCGTGACTAAGCGGTGCGCTTGACGCCGAGACTGCGTCTGGGTTAACACCAAGGTAAAAGAAGCTGAGCCAGTCAAGGAATGGCATACCCGCTCTTGAGAGGTTAACCGATGCGGCAACAAGTGATGATGTTACGGCTTCGTCTTGAGAAACAATAGCTTTTGAAATCTCGAAGTTTGTTGTGTTGAATGGAACACGCATTGGTGCAGGCACGGCTGGGTTTCCTGATGCAACCATTTGCCAGAACAATGTTGGGTTGTGGTTTGTTGTGTTTGCATATAAAGCATCCTCGAAAATAAGTTGGTTCATTGGACGCATGTGGTGCTCGGTAGGACCATAGTTAGCCGCCATCATAATTCCAAAGTTAAACTCGGATGCGGCAAGATGCTCAGGAGCAGCGGTAGGCATATTACGAAGCATCAACGTTGCATTTGTTCCAAGCGTTGCAAAGACAGTTGTTTTAACCTGGGTCGGCAACATAGCCATAGCAGCATTACCAAGTTGAATAAACGGGTTATTACCAGCATGCCAGTTATCAAGCAAGAATGTTCCTTCAATTCGGACAGGGTTACCGTTAAGTTCAGGCAATGGTCCGAATGCAGGATTATTATTGTTATTTATGCCATCCCATATTGGTCGGTCAAGTGTGAATTCCTCGCCATTTGGTGTGACGCTGTCGACAAGAAGGCTGCTGTGTGCTGGGTTAATAAAGATTGCGGCATGTCCAAGATTTCTCCATGTTGTGTTTCGGATAGTTACCGCAGTAACACGGTGAAGGTACATACCGTAACCTGAACAATTATGTACTGTTACATTGTCAAGGAGTGCTTCGAATGCTCTTTGAAGAACACGGATACCAAATTGCATACCAGAAATGTCAACATTGTTCAATTCAAAGTTACTTGTAGCAGGAGCAATTCCATTAATACCACGGAAGCCAAGGAAGTCTCCCCCGTCCATGTGCCAGTTCTCGGTATTTCCAACAAGTACAAGGTTGTTGATTACTTGTCTGTTATTTGCGGCTTGTGTATAGAATTCAAGCATACGTGCGCGTTGTTCTTCCATAAAGTTTGCTGGGTGATATTGGTTGACGTTTGGGTCATCACTCCAGTTCCAATGTCCGCCGCCTGGTCTGCCGAATGGTGCTGGACCATTTGCATAAAGACCGAATTGGAATATAGCAGGAGCAGTATTTGTGTGTCTGTCACGGTCATGCCATGTACCATCCCAGTTTTGTACTTGGTTGTCTGCATGACGTAGTGGAACGTTACGGGCAGAAATTTCGTGGTGGTTACCATTAAGAACAAAGCCTTGTGTACCTCTTCTGTATATTGCGTCAAAACCAACACGGTGGTGACCAGATGCGTCTGGACAAATTGCGTCTTGGTGCATTGCACGCATATAGCTTCCACGCATAAGATGTGCTGGAAGGACTGCTTCGATGTTGTTTGTGATGTTGATAAGGTCTTGTTTGTAATCGCTGAATTCATTGAATAATTCGACTAATTGTTCATGGTTATTTGCGTTGTAACCATTGTTAATTGTGAAGATGTATTGTGTTCCAATTGTGCTGTCAAGCGCTGATTCAACACGTAGTGTTACAACTTGACCAGATGTAAGGAACTGTACCTGTCTATACTCCATTTCAAATTCAAGAATATCTGAAACTGTGAATGTACCATCATAATATGTTGCGGTTGTAAATTCTTCTGTGGTACCAACTCTTGCAAGGACGCGGATATTTGGGTTTGTGATTATGAAAGGACCGCTGAATGCTGTGAAATTGAATACGAACTCGTTACCTGTTCCGACAAGATATTCGTCAACTTGTCCAAGTGCCGCCAACTGTGGTGGAAGTGTTACAAGTGTAATACTGTGAACCGCGTTGAATATAAGTACAGTTGTTGTGCCATTTTGTGTGATTTCGAGTTCAAAGATACCAGGCTCTCTTGGAGTAAAGGTGTTTCCATATAAATCATATTCAAGGTCATCGTATGATGAAACGCTGATTGATATTGGGGTACCAGCAGCCAGAAATTGATAGAACGTATTAACGTTTCCTTCGATGGTTGTATAACCTTCGATAGTAAAGTTAGGGTTGGTTTGTGCTTGGTCAAGTTCAAGGTTGGTATTTAATGTGATACCAACTGGTGTTTCCGAGAAAGTATGAATGTTAATAAGATCAGAACGAACAACCGAGTGAATGTTTGTAACAACAGTAGAAATTCGAAGTGTTATATCAAGGTTTCTCATTCCTCCAAGATCTTCAAAAGCGGTAATTAAACCAGTTTCAGATACAGAGATATTTGCACGTGGTGTGCCCACTACCTCGAATACAACGGATGGCGCAGGACGGACGTTATTTGGTCCGAATGTCCATTCCAGCTGATACGTAACAGGTTCAGCAACCGTTGCCCCAGTCACATCCAAATTAACATAGTCTGATGTGAACGAAACACTTGCAACAGGAATGTCAACGTCCCTTTGTGTTAATGCGGCATACAATATTCCGATTACCAGAATAATTGCAAGCGGCACCACAATAAGAAAAGCAAGTAACTTCTTGTTCATTTTTTCTCCTTTGTCTTGTGTTTATCTAGTCTCTACATTTTTTCCATGTAGTATTCTATTCTACCGTAAAGTCTTGACGCCCTCCAAGCAAAAAATGATACTGCGATAATTGATAGATAAACGAATGCCATGGTCAGACTTGTAACAAGATAAAATTTAAATGCAAGCCCACCGAAAACAAGCCCAACAAGTGCACCCGTTGTTAAAGAATATTCTATGTTGCGGCTCTTTCTTATTTCACTCTCATCGTACCAATCTGTGTCGGCTTTTCGAAGGTCACGTTCAAGACTCATGATAATATGTCCAAGGTTAAGGATTGAAACATAGGTGAATATAGCAAGAGTGCTTATGAAACTTAGTTCGGTTGTAAACAGAATAATTAAACTGGTAAATATAAGGAAGAATGTTGAAAATGCAAAGTTTGTGACTATTTTAGCAAAGCTGTATTTTTTAAACGAGACTGGTGAAGTTTTTACCAAGTAAAGGTTTCTGCCTTCTCTTGAAATTGCGGTTGCAGAATAATTATTACCGATAAGTGTGAAAAGACTTATCATAGCGACGTTAATTCCTATCAAAAGGGCGCCGCCTTCTGCACGTAGTTCAAGGATTCCAAACAATCGATTAACAAGCAAGACAATAAAAGGCATAGCAACCAATACTGTAAAGTTATTAAAAAACGATGCTGGATGATTCATAAGCATTTGTATGTCACGGTTAATGATACTTAAGAGTGGACGTTTGCTGCGGATTGGGCGTTTGTTTTCTCGGTCTCTTGCTTGTTTCTTTCTGGATTCACCACCACCTACGGCAATGCGTAAATAATTAGGTCTTATAAGGAAATATATAGGGAGAACAACAATTACTGATGCGCCAATAATAATAAGAGCGGCAAGGAACATAAACGGTGAATTCATGCTGTTTGCAAGGTGAAAGAATAAAAATGACCCATTAGAAATATTGCCAACGAACACAGTAATATGATGTGCAAGAAGAACAAGTTCGCTGAAGAAATTGATGCTGTTCATAACTGCGGTTACAAGGAAATTAAATACAAATATAAAGAGTGCAAAGATAAGTACAAATGAAATGATTACAAGTATTTTTCTTCTCTTGATAAAATCAACAAGCATTTTGACTGGTAGTGAAACAAGTACGCCAAGCAGAGTAATAAACAAAGGTAACAAGAAAGAGAAAAGTATGGCACCAATCCAAAAGTATACGTTTATTTCCATTGTAAGGTTCTGAAAGAATGCCCCATTTGCACCGAATGCAAATCCTAAAAGCAATGGGGTGAATATTATTATACCGCTTATGACTTGTTGAAATATTAAAAGGACAAGTTTTGAAAAGAAAACTTCACCAGGTTGAACAGGAAGAGATAAAAGAAATTGGTTATCCTTTGCCCCGTAAAATGTATTAAGAGAACCAAAGAGTGCGGCGAAAAAGGTAATAGTACAAAAAGCAATAAGGAAAAATGAAAGTAAATGGACGCTTATATTAAATGCGGTAATAGAATTTGCATAACGAAGAAGAAAAGTAAGACCAACAGCAACTGCGGTAACAATTGCCAATTTTATAACCAATGACAGGATTAGTGATTTAATACTGGAAAAATTAAGGATTTTTACCTTTTCAATGCGTTGTAAATATATAAGTTTTTTTATTCGGGTAAACGCACTCATTTTTCACCACCTTGGTCTGTGGTTTTTTCACTCTTTGTACGATTAAAAGGATTAAATGATTTCTTATTAGGTTTATCAGCAGAAGGCTTTTCTTCTTTTGCAATTTTTTGTTTTTTAACTTTTTTCTCAGGCACACTTGTATTTAGAACCGAGTTTTCAAGGAATACTTTTTCAAGTGATTGTCCTGTTTTTGCGAATTCTTTCATATCATAAACACCTACAAGCTTTCCACCCGAGATAATTGCAACACGGTCACAAATTTTTTCTACGACATCGATTATATGCGAGCTGAAGAAAACTGTGTTTCCCGATCTTGCATGTTCTTGCATATATTCTTTTACTTCGAATGCACTTTGTGGGTCAAGACCAGTTAATGGCTCGTCCAACACCCAAAGCTTTGGACAATGTACAAGTGCGGCGATAATAGTAATCTTCTGCTTCATACCATGGCTATAAGTTTTTATAAGGTTATCAAAACTTGCCTCGAGTTTAAATTTCTCAAGAATTTCTACTACGCGTTTATCCCTGTCTTCTTGGCTTACACCATATATATCGGCAATAAAATTTACATATTGACGACCAGTTAACTTCTCATATACCGCGTGATTGTCTGGGACATAACCGATGAGTTTTTTTGCTTCTAACGGTTGGCGGCTTATATCAAAGCCGTTAACTTCTATTGTTCCTTCGGTGAATGGAAGGATACCCACCACACTTTTAATAGTCGTACTCTTCCCCGCACCGTTAAGACCAAGGAACCCAAAAACCTCACCTTCTTTTACTTCGAGATTAAAGTTTTCAACTGCAGGCTTTTTTGCGCTTGCATATGTTTTTGAGAAGTTAGTGATTTTTAACATGATTCCTCCTATTTTGTTTACTGGTTCTGTTATTTCGCGTCCGTTCATATCCTCAAGTAATCTTGTGCGGTCAAGTCTTTTTTGAATTTTGTTGTTTTTTATTTGCTCGGCTTCGTCTCCGTATATGTAACTTCGCAGATAAATAAAATACGCAATCGACATGAAACCTATGAAAGCGGCGAATACAATCAAATAGAACAATATATAGAAGTCAAGAGTTATACCACCAATTGGTATAGATATGACAACTTGCTGGGCATGATAAAGGAAGAATATCCGACTTGACAAGAAATCTCCGTTCAAGAAAAAGAATTGAACCGTATTATCAAAATTTGTAATTATAACGTTACCAAACACAACTACGACAAAGTATATGGCGAAACCAACGAACGCAACTTTGAGATCTCGGAACTTTTGACGAGGAAATAACCCAAGTGATACAAATAAAATCGGCAAGATAAAAGCCATGGTATGTGCATGTGCAAATCGCATTGTTTGAACAGATAAAAGTGGATTAGATAGGTCAGGAATGAATATTGCAATTAAAGCCCCAGTTACGTTTGCAAAATAAAGGAACGGAAAAAGAAAGCGATTCCGCGTAAGCAATGTAATAGGCATTAAAACGGTAGCAAGGTTACAAAGGTGAAGCGGCCAACGTGCTGGTGTCAATGAATCCAAATGATAAAAAGAAAAATAATTTATGAACGTAGCCATACAGATAAACATCAACACATAGAACTTGTAATGCATTGATTTATTTCTCAAAAAGAAATATAACCCTATCCAAATAGCTATTGTCAATCCAACCCATATATGGTGACCAATTGTTGCGAAACTTACTGTGATGTCTGTTCTTCCGAATAATTGTTGTGGAAGCCAAATTGGAATAGCACAAAGTAAAATTCCACCAATACTTGCAAGCAATGCAAGAATAGTTTTTTTTGTTTCAATTAATAGTCCAGTCTTGTGTCCGATAATTACTACTATATATAATGCAATGATAATTGTAAGAGCTTGTTCAAAGATAAAACCAAGCATTGCAATTGAAAAGCCCGAATGGTTTGCTCCTATCATTGCTGTTGTATTCGCACCAATAAAAATCAAGTTAAGAACTGCAACAGGAAGTGCGAAAAACAAAATTAAATTACGTTGGTTTCTTGATTTAGAAAATGTAGAGATTATAACTATAAGTGCGGCGGCATAGGTCACCCATCGCAACAATGACATGAATATGGCTTGTACGGTTGAAAAGTCTGGACTTATACCACGTATTACTTCGTTGAAAGAATCGGCAACCAAGGTGATACGAACCACGTAAATAATTAAAAAAATAACGGCAAGTGCGCGCAGAATAAATGTCTTTGGATTAATTTTGAACCTAGAGTTCATTGGTATTCCTTTTGTGACAACATCATGACAACGAACGATGCGAACATCGTACCAGAAGATGTATATAGCATACACAAATTGTTAGTTATTAACAAATGTTTTTAAATAAATGTGGTTAATAACCTATAAATTTACAATCTGCGATACTTTCATATCAACTCTGCCACAGGGTAAAAATTTTACATTTTCGCTTATCAATCGTGCTTTACGCATATCTGCCCATTGTCCGTCAGCAACAGAACCATCCGCCATAACTACCCTATGCCAAGGCAAGCCTTCGGGACAATGATTCATAGCCCAACCCACCATTCGGGCACCGCGTGGATTACCCAACCACCCCGCAATTTGACCATATGACATAACCTTGCCATATGGGATGCTTGCGACGATATCGTACACTTGTTCGTAAAAGGATTTCATAATACATACCAGCTTTTTATTTGAGAAGCTTTTGGCTAGAAAGATTTGTGTATTCACTCTCAACTCTATTCGTTGAGAAGTGTGGCTTTATACCATGTACATCATTTGCGATACTACTTTTATTAATATCAAGTCCGTTACGCTTGTAAAAAATATAAACGTAAATGATAGTAGCAATAAGCTCAAGTTCAGAGGCTGTTTTATTTGCAAAGTCGTTAATAACCTGGTCTATTGAAGAACTGTAATTATCAGCAAATGTAAAATCTAAGTCATCAATCCTTTCTCCATTGTTGAAGGTCCTTTTCACATAGTCTCCAGTTGATTCATATTTATAAGAGATAAAGTTACCTATAATAGAGAGATCAACGTCTGATGTGACCTGTGAACTATAAGGTCCATAAGTATAAATTGTATAGTCATAGCCAAGTGGGACTTCAAAAACTTCTTGCAATAAATAAACACACTTCATCAACGCAGTAGTGCCAATAGCAGGCTGCTTTCTTACAAGTGATGCAATTATTGAAAGTCTATCAACTTGTGTAGCGATATTAAGTGTTGCCATTTGTAATTCTCCCTCTTGTTCTTTCTATAAGTATAAAATCTATGAGACCAGTATGTCAAACGATGTTTTGTTAATCTTTATTGTGTTCTGGATTCAAGAATATTCGTGTTGAATATGTCTTCTTTGAAAGAGCATCTATCAAGTTTGATTTTTCATGTAATTCCTTGCAAAGTTTTTTATCTTTATCGTAAACTAGAATTGTTTTTGCTCCTCCATACCATGGTTTCGAATAAGTATCTATATGTATGTTTTCTTCACCATATTTTTCTTTTAGTTTCGATATTTCTTCATTAGAGTTTGGATTATCATCTGACGAGTATTTTTGTTTCCAATGATTTCTGTTTAAAATTATTTCCCCGTGATAACCCCCATATTCTCTAAACCGAGATTCCATATAAATATCGTCCAAAAGTAGATATTGGTCAAGTTTAGTCGGAGGTGGAAACACACCTTTAAATATTCCTTTGTTAACATGTAATAGAATCTCTCTACACGCTTTTTCAAGGTGAAAATTATAGGCACAACGAACTTTATGACGATATACTTGCATGAACATTTGATATCTTGCAATAAGTAAACTTTCTACGGCATGTATGCCTGACTTGTCAATAACAATATGGTGAGATTCAGTTCCTTCAATATGATCAGTCTGTTTCGCAATTCGAAGCGAGTTAACAAGAATTTTATGATCATATACGCCATATTTGACACCTGCATGATAAGAGTCTCTAAGTAAATAATCTGCTCTATCTGCATCAATTTGTCCAGAGATTATTTGGGCAAGTAAACCAGAAGTATAATTTTTTCTTAATACAAATTTATCATCAATAAGTGCAATGACTTCTTCTACTTTTATTTTTCCATATTGAGGATTCTCTATTGAACCTTTAAATCTTTCCTGAATTATCGAAACACTATATGCTTCGTGTTTATAATGTTTTGGAGGATTACTTTTTGGAAGTGGTGGTAGAAGATCCTCACCTGCATGTGAGAATGGTGGGTGACCTATATCATGTAAAAGTGCTGCTAGACGAACAACTTTTCTATAGTGTTTTTGTTGTTGTTCTTCGTGTAGACCGCATGCTTCAAGTGTTTCTGTGTCTGTATTATCAAGAATACGGTCATACATATCTGAAGCCATTTGCATGACCCCGAGAGAATGTTCAAAACGTGTGTGCATTGCTCCAGGGTAGACCATGTTTGTTAAGGCGAGTTGTTTAATTCTTCTTAAGCGTTGGAATTCTGGGCGGTTAATAATTTCACACTCTTGTTTATCAAGATGAATGAATCCATAAATAACGTCACGTAATCTTTTGCTTGTATTCATATAAGCATATTATAATATTGATGTGAAAATGTCTACCTGTATTACGGCAATAAAAAATTAAAAGATGAAAAATAGTTGACAAATAGTAATTATTATCATATGATAATACGTATCAATATAAAAGGAGTTTGAGAGTGAAGCGAAATACGATGCAACGTCAGATAATACTCGATTCGGTTAAAGAGCTTGGTAATCATCCAACGGCTGAGCAAGTTTATTTTTATGTATCGAAAAAACATCCGACAATAAGTAAAGCTACCGTTTATCGAAATCTTGCCCAAGCGGCGAGTAGTGGAGAAGTTTCAACGGTGGGAGTTATAAATGGCTCGATGCGTTTTGACCATAATACAAGTGACCATTTTCATTTTGTATGTCAGCGATGTTACGGTCTTGTTGATGTACCGCATTTTGGACTTCCCGACCAATACCCTTTTAATGAATTGAATATTAAAAAGGTCGAATTAACGCTGCACGGTATTTGTGACCAATGTAGATGATTAATCGCCAAAATTTATCCCAGTACGAATGTTTGTATAAAACGAAATCTAAATACGTACTTGGCGCAGCGTCCAAACGCTGAAAGGAGAAAAAATGAAAACAAACACAGCAAGATCAATAATGACAGTAGACTTTCAATACGCACATCGTTTTATGAATTGGGAACGTGAGGCAAAGCATCTTCACGGACATTCTGGGCTTTTGACAATAGAGTTAGAAAACACAGTCGACTCAAAAACAGGTTTTGCATTCCCATGTAAAGAGGCGCAAAAAATAGCATGGAAAGAAGCAGTAGACAATTTTCATCACGCAACATTGTTCCAAGAAGGAGACCCACTTCTTGAAACAATGATAGAAACTTATAAGAAACATGGAATTATTAATGACCCAAAACATTGTGTTCCGTTGAAGAAGCTTGACTACCCACTTGTTTGGTCATATCCTGAATACCGAATAGTTGTGACCAAAAAAGTCTCCACTTGTGAAAATATGTGCGAAATCTTTTATGAACTTCTTAAAGACAAAATGCCGATAAAAAAGATCACTTTCCGTTCATCAGCAATGAACGCAGCATCAATGGAATTTTGATAGGAGGCTTTATGAAAGAGGTTAATTTTAACAAATGTCAAATGTGTGGAAATATTGTGTACTTTGTTGTCCAGGCTGGACCATCTATAATCTGTTGCGGAAAACAAATGGAGCAACTTATGCCTGGCATAGTAGATGCAAGCTTCGAGAAACATGTCCCACATATTGAACATGAGGGTAATAAGATAAAGGTACAAGTGGGTTCAATAATACATCCGATGACGACCGAGCATTATATTGCATTCATCTTTGTGCAAACGGAAATGGGTGGGCAAATACAGTATTTGACTGTTGGAGATGAACCGATTGCTGAATTTACTTTTATAAATGACAAGCCGATTGCGGTATATGAATATTGTAATTTGCACGGACTTTGGAAGACAGAGATTTAAAAAAAAGCCCATATAGGGCTTTTTTTTTAATCTTATGCTTTCTTGTTGTTCCGACGTCTGAGAATAAAAATTAGAAGAGCAATCAATAACAATACACCAGCAATAGACCCAATTAAAATCCATATAAAGTTATTTGGGTTTGCTTCGAAGACTGGGACAAAAATCATCCCAGGTTCAAATTCAAAGTTTGCTGAAAGAATTGGTCCACCAGCACCTAGTCTCCAGCCACGGAAAGTATAACCGCTTCTTTGTGCTGGGTTTGAAAGGTGTGAAATTTGGTAAACGGTATCGGTTATGAGTATTTGTTCTCCGTTAACGGTAATGTATCCGAAGAATATAGGAGTGAATTCTTGACCTGGTAAAAGTTCAAAATCATCGTTCAAGATATTGGTTGTACCATACAATGCCCAACCCATGAAAATATGATATTGCGGTGGTGTTGGCGCTTCAAGATGTCCGACTTCGTATTTATCTTGAGTTATATCTTGTGATTCACCGTCTACTATTACATATGCTTGGAAATGAGCGGTAATGGTTGCGTTGGTTGCTGGAATAGTAAAGTTAGTGGTTGCATTTTGATAATTTGCTATGGTAACGCCAACTGATGCTGTCCAATGTGTGAATCTCCAACCTGTGCTTGGTGATGCAGTTAATTGACGTGTAGAATTCATTGGCAAGTTATCAAGATTAGTATACGTGCCAGTAGCAGATACGGAACCTGGATTTCTATTTGACGGATTAACGGCGGTTGTTATTTCGAATGTTGGAAAACGTATCTCGATATCCAAGTTGTGACCGACAAGCGTCAAATCAAGAGTTACTGTCGTCTGGAATACATTATCAACAATAAATTCACCGCGTTCCCATCTGGCAGAATTATTGGTTAGTGTTCCTGTCAGACTGGTCAAGCTTTGACCGTTTATTAAAATCTCGCTTATACCGTTTGGGTTTGTAATTGTTAATAAAGCATTCTCTGCCCAATTTATTGTTTGATCAGAAATTTGTGTTCCACCAGTATTGGTAACGGTGATTGTAGGGGTTGGCACAGCATTCCAAATAACTGGGCTGTTGTGTGGGTTCCAATTTGCTGCCCATGTTGCTGCTGGAGGTTCTTGGAATTGTGAAAATATTGTTAAATTTGGATTGCCTGCGAATGCGTTTCCACCCATTGACGTTACACTTGATGGGATGACGGCAGTAATCATATTATTGCCGTTAAATGCATTGGCGCCTATAGAGTCTACGCTGCTTGGAATTACAAGGTTGTTAATATTATTGTTGTGAAATGCAATTGCGCCGATAGATGTTACTGTGTTTGGAATAACAACAGATTCAAGTTGATTGTTTTGAAATGCATTTGGACCAATTATTGTTACCGTGTCTGGGATAACAACGCTTGTAAGTACGCCAGAACGTGCTGCCGTTTGTGCGAACGAATGGCTGTTGATTACTGTGAAATATTGATTGTTTGGCAAGACGACACTTGCAAGAGGATTATTATAAAAAGCCGCAGCACCAATGATCCTTATGTTATCTGGGATTGTTATTGATGATATGCGATTAAAGCTGAATGCATTTGACGGTATGTTATGGAAATCTGGATTACTTGGTAATGTAAGGTTTTCTATCATGTTGTTTTGAAATGCGTTATTACTTATTGATACAACAGAGTCTGGGATTACAACAGTTCCGCTTATCATGTTGTTTAAAAAGGCAGTTATTTCGATGCTTGTAATAGTATTAGGAAGAGTAAGTCCAATTATGTTTCCTTGGTTATCATTATCTGGTCTATTGGCAAAGGCGTCCGCGACTATTACGGTTACAGGAATGTCATCAATGTGAGATGGGATGTTGACGTTGATTACAACATCTTGCGTGTCGCGAATAGTTGGATCAAGACCGATAACTCTCCTATGTGTAGCAGGTCCAAATCCAGCAACAGTAGTTATAAAATGCTCGGGCAAGTATGCGTGGACTATGCTAGGACCATTATCAGCCATTATGCCAGATACTTGGTGGCTGGGCTTCATTAGTATAATTCCACCAACAAGCAAAACCAATGCAAAGATGGATGCTAAAAATACTTTTTTCATATCTAAATATAATCATTTTTCATCAAAAATGTCAAATCTTTCACCAGGCTTGGAAAAATATTGAAAAACACTTGATTTAATGATACGATAAATCATGCCCACAAATGAATTTATAATCTATTATGACAGTTTAAGCGAATGTATTTGGTTTCAAGGCTTGCATCCATCTTTTGCAAATGCCCAGAGACGACTTATAGGAACACGTACAAACAACCCACCCTTTATTAATAGTTTACTTTTATATGATAAGCCAGACATAATCCTTACATGTAATGATGAACCCGTGTTGGTTATAGAAAAAACTTCCGAGGTTCCCACAGGACATAATGTTGGACAGCGATTTGCTCGTCTTGTTCGTGCAGTAGAGCTTGGTGTGACAACAATTTGCTTTTTCCCATTCGACAGTCGAAAACATGGTCTTTATTCAAGCATATGTAACCTTAATATCCGCTTTATCAAAGCCGCACAGAAAATGTATCAAATACATAATACCCCGCTGCTTGCAGTAAATTGGCAGGCGGACAACCGCGGAGAACTTGTAAATGATGGAAGTGAAGATGACCGTCTTAAAGAAATACTGGGTAATTTTGTTTCCTCGGGATTTAACAAGAATTGTAATGAAATTATTAACCAACTTGAATATATGAGCAATGAATATGCACGCAGATTATTGGCAAAACCATCTTATGCGCGTTTCCCAAATTCTGTTTTAATCCAGTCAACAGATAGTTTTTTATCACAGTATAGAATTGCAAATGCACCAATGTCGATTGTTAATCGTCCAAATACCCTAGTTTACAAAATCGAAATGACACCAGACAGCTGCAAGCGTCAAGACCCATACACAGGTATGCAATTCATATACGATTATATATCCTGTCGTACAGGAACAGTACCATCCGACAAACATAATAATTTGGTTCTACACTTCCCTCATCTTACGCAAAGCTTGTGGAATTCGAAAAATCCAAATAACTTGGCAACCAAGAGCAGTAATTGGTATTTAACCGCCAATATATTGCTTTTTGCAGACGGATATTGTATAAACATACCATGACAGAAGAAGAGATATATCTTGGTACAAAAATAGGACTTTTAAAGCGTGGCTTTAAAATAATGGCGGGACAACCACCACGAGGCACAGACTCATTGCCTGTTATAGAAATTAAAAGCGGCGAACATACCAATAAAGGAAGTTACCGTTCCTATAAGCCCGATCTGGTTTGTTATGATGGAATAAACATCTATATCATAGAATGCAAGCCAAATTATAATTATCCCGATGTATGCAAGTTGTTGTCGGTAAAAAACTCTCCCCTTCGCATTTCAATGTTTTATAACGAGCTTGAAAAACGTGGATTATTTGAAAAATTTAATATCCCCGCTGCACCCAACACATTTGCCGATTTGCTAAAATTTTGTATAGCCTACTCTGGAACAAAAGTAGAAAATCCCGACGTAGACCACATCATTGTAAGCGACATGCAAGGGGATATTGCGATTGGATAGTACACCTCAACTGACATAATAAAGTGTGTGGCGGAAAGGACAGGATTTGAACCTGCGATACGTTGCCGTATACTCGCTTTCCAAGCGAGCGCATTCGACCACTCTGCCACCTTTCCAGACTGGTGTAAGGTTATCATTTTTTTGACTCTTTGTCCATGACCTGTTTGCGGAGCGAACGCTTCAGATAATTTTTTCTTAATTCAAACATCAGAGGTAGGTATATGCTTTATAGCGGTCAGCTTGAACCAATTATCCTTTGATCGACGACGAAGGTAAAAGAAACCAATTATGGTAATCACAAGTGCCGCCGCCGTATGGACGATTATATCCCACATAGTATCCACAAGTCCGCTTTCATATGGGGCGGTGTCTGTGTTCTTGTCTTGCCACCTTTGCATGTTTTCGCTTGTGAGTGAATCAATGCTGAATTCAAAAATTTCCCAAATTACACCAACAGCAAGCGAAAAACAAAATGCAAATATGGTTATAAATAAAATTCTTTCTTTTGGTACATTGTTGCTCATAAAAAGAAATCCGAGCGAAAATCCAATCATGGTCAACAACGCCCCGCTCGAGCCGTGTAGTACTTTATTAAACCATGGGAAATCATCAAAGAAGGTAAAGATCTGTCCCAAAATTACACAAAGGGTAATTAATAAAAAAACATATATATGAATGTATGCAGGGATTTTAATTTTGAAAATTAATCCTACAAGCAAAGTAATGTTCAAAGCCAAAAGCCCACCGACGCAAGCACCAAGATTTATCCACATCTGTTTTCCCGAATCTGTGATTGCAACATATATCCCCACACCAATAAAGGCAAGTGCGCAAAGCAAATATATCCAAAAAGTCACACTTGTTACCAGTCGTTTAAACTTGTTCATATCGGGTTCTAGTCTATGCAAAGATGTTATCTTTAGTCGGTTTAAATCTCAAAAATTCTCTTGAAATTTTTCAAAATATGGTATATAATAGAATATTGGAAATATTTCCAATATTTATCGAGAAGGTAGCGAAAGTGGTACTCGCTTCGCTCGTGGACATTAGGATAAGTAATCCAAAGTGTTCGCGTTGCGAACAAGGTCATCATACTCGCACTTCCTAAAGATAATCGCGGAGGAGTAGCGAAAGTGGTCATACTCGCCCGGTCTTGAAAACCGGTAGCCTGAAAGGGCACGGGGGTTCGAATCCCTCCTCCTCCGCCAAAAAATCCTTACGGACTTTTTTTATGACCTGGGAAAAATATCCACCTTCGGTGTTTGACACTAAGGCTAAATTATTAGAAGTGTTCGCTTTGCGAACAGGTCATCGTTAGATATTTCATAAATCAATTCATTAATGTCCAAAAAAAGGCATAGAAGGCATTCAAAGAATGCGACGAAGTCGCCTTTTTTATTAACTTTCCTTAATTCCGAAAATCTAAGACAAATCTGGTCAGAGTTCGTTATGGTGCGAGTCAATAAATGTGATATAATATGTTATATAGGAGATATTCAATGGAAGATGAAAAAAGCAATGCGAATTCATTATATTGGGAGAACCAGAAGCTGTTGAAAATGTTAGATATGGTTGATGAATGTCAGTCCATGTTAGATGAAGAGAAAAAAGCAAGGAATACATTAGTTAAAAAGTGCCTACTTGTTGGTGGTACGGCGGCTGGGCTTGGCATGCTTTCAACTGTGGCTCCACAATAGTTGGAACAATTTCTTCAAGGGACTGCGGCTGCCTTGGCAGGGGTTGGTATTGTAGGCGGAGGGGTTGTTGCTCACGGTACATACTGCATAAACAAGGCTGAGGGTCATCTAGATGAAATGAAAAATTCTGCATTAACTGTATACAACGCATTGAAAGGAAATGATGGATTGCTGGAGTTAACCGAGAATTACATTAACCAACTGTGTAATTTGATTAAAGAAAAACAGGCTTTTAAAGAAATAGAAGAATCGTTAAAGTCGAATAATTTATTAGATATTAATCAAAATGAAAGAGGTATCTAGTTTGTATTATTTGGATAAGCAGCCAGAAAAGGCTGCTTTTTTCAAAACTGGGGTCTAGACAAAAGTATTGTTTTATGGTATACTTATTATAAGATTTTAGGGGGTGTGACCGATGGAAAGAGTCGATTTGCGACAGCATATTAGACCAACCGTTATTGGTAATACAAACGGAGATTGTAAAGAAGGAACAAAGTCTTTTAATACCGAAGATTTGATCTATATCCCAAGTTTAAGAGAAATTGTGGATCCTAGTGAAGTAAGAGCGGCTTCGGCGGTTGATACTGCCCTTATGGATGGCGCAAGGCAAGGTTATTATCACGCACGCGATGGTCGTCGTGCATCATATTATTTATTACGTACGGGTGGTAGTATAAATTATGTTCACAGAATTGACACATTTGGCGATGCGGAAGGCGGACGATGTGCTGATTTACACCCAGGTATTCGTCCAGCCATGTCATTATATATTCCATCCGAAATGACAGAACCAAATGCTTTTGCCGAGTTTCTTTTGAAACTTGGTATCGATGTAAGTCTTGATCATCCGAGAGAGTTGCCTGTTATTGATTATAATATCCAACCAGGCGGCAGACAACAATCATATTTTACATTGGAATTTGGTGAAAAAGACCAGACATTTGTTGGTATCAAATTACAAAAAGTTTTAGAAGGGCTTTATAATGGTGGAAAATTACAAGAAGGTTTGGAATGTACTGGTCGACTTTGGACATCGTCTGGGCAAGAAAACTATACACAAAGTGGATTTGTAACCAAGAAAAACCCAGAATTCGAATACCAAGGGCAAAAATATGTTCGCCGAACAGCAACCAAAGTACAACAAGGTTACTATAGCGATGAAACACTATTATTAGACGAAGAACCTGGACAACCAAGATGGGTAAAGGTCGAGCCAATTAAATGGGAAATAAGGAATTGGAATGATTTACCAAAATCATTAAACCCAAATGGGAGCGGAAAGGCAAAGAAAATAGACCTTTTGTCCGAGCAAATCATTGCCACGAATATTCCCTTTTATCCTAATTCAAGCGACCATATGCGATCATTTTGGCAGAATTCAACAGTCCGTGGATGGTTAAATGGAATTAATGTAAATAATATAACCGAGAATGGTAATTTAAGATATACCGCACCAAATGGTGGTGATTTTTCACAACAAGGAAGTTTTTTGGAAGAATCATTTGATCTTACGCGCGGACCAACGTTGGAATACACAATACCTCGCGGAGAAAAAGAAATTTGCAAGCAAGCATTCGAAGGATGCGTGGGTCTACAAAAAATAACAATTCCATCAAGCGTGCAAAAGATTGGTGAGAATGCTTTTGCAGGCACCAGTTTTAAATATGCATATAAACACAACGAGAGTGGTGATATCGTACTTGCAAATAATTTACCACAAAACAAAAATGAAATAAGCAATGTTGTTGACCTGACAAATGTAACAAGGGGCTTTAGTAATTTTGACCTTGGACATATGTTGTTGGCTGGGAACAATTTGGGCAAGGTTGCTGAACTTGGTGACAAAATTTCAAAAGACCGAGCACAACTTCCTTTCAGCTATATAAAAGCATTAATAGAAAACGGAGCTATTTCAAATTTTCTTGAAAACACAAATTTTTCTTTTGCAAATAGAAAAAGTGAGATAGGTAAAGTTATTGAAGGTCTTGACCCATTAAGTGAAGAAGCTGATAGTTTTTTAAACTTTGCTCAAGCACTTGGATGTTTCAGCGACCAAAAAATGAAAGACAAAAATGGGCAAGAAACCATGAGTACATTGGCACAAAAAGCATGTGGCTTTGTTGAAAGTATGTTTCGTAGTGAACAAATGCATCTTGGGAACTTTCAAAGAATTTTCGAATCTCTGCCCGCGGGAATTAAACCAGACCAAGGATTGGTAAAGTTTTTATCATCACAAGTAGATATGAGCAGCGCAAGTGATAGATTTAAGAGCTATATAGAAGGTAACCGAATAACAAGAAGTGTTAACAATATGGATTTGCTTTTACACCTTGAATTAAATTACTCTTCTGGAATTGCAACAAAGGTTTTCACGGACTTTAAAAAGGCAAGTGGATTTCGCAAAGGTCTTGACGATGAAGGATTGCCAAAAACCTTTTCATGGGAGGAAGCACTTCGTAATTTTAACAAACAAGTACAATTTGTAGGTGTTGCCGATCAGAATCGTGACCTTGCAGATTTATTCCAAGGCAAAAGTGGAACCACTCAAAATGTATTTGAAGAAGCATCCAAATTAAGACAAATGGCAATCGCAAGAAATACACCAAACCATATTCTTGGTAAATCATTGGACGAGAGAACTTTGCTTGACCAAATTAATGAAATAAGCGAGAATACCAAATCCGAACTTCAAAAATCTACACGATTCGTATACGAGATGCTTGATAAATATGATCCAATCAACCCTATTATCGGTGTTCTTGTTGATTGTTGTGCTACCCTTACCGAAAACCATTATGGAAGAACCATCGCATCTGCGACAATGACGGCACCAGATGTTCAAAACCTTGTAGTACGCGATACAAATACAGACAATGATGATATCATAGCCAAAGGAACAATGTATGTTAACAGGGAAAAAGGTTATGGTGTAATTAATGAATTTGATGTTCAATCCAATTATCGCTACAACGGAACAAGAGGAGAAATCTTTAAAGCGCTTCAACGTGGGGCTCGTGCATTTGCAAAAGAATACGATAGCCAAAACCCAGAAAATCTAATGACAAGAATTACGGTTGGTATGGGTGGTAATAAACTTGATACGGAAACAGCAAAGCTTGGAAAAGCGTTCAAATCTTTGGATGTGCCGAATGATTATGCATTTTTAGATGCCCAAGGAAGCCAATATATCTTATACGACCGTGGTATTGTACAAGGACTTGTTGACAAGGTTATTTAATAAAGATGGAGGAAACGTATATGGAATCACATGAAGGACAACTTGCCGCACTTGCAAGAGAATTGACGGAAAAAACCAAAGAATATCACCAGCTTTGTCAAGAATTAAATGACGTTAAATCGATTGGCATAGATCCAAATGATAAACGCCTTGTGGATTTGCTTTTTAGATTTCAATGTAACAATGCCGAGATAAAAGATATTAATACAAGGATGAGAAAGCTAGAGGAGAACAAGTAATGGAAAACACCAAAGACAATGACGTAGCGGTTCTCAAACAATTTTTGTCATGCGACCTTACTTCGGCGGATGAGGTGTTTTCAATATTCCAACAAATTCCAGGTATGAAATTATATCAAGGCGACTTTGAGAAAGATAGATTCTTATTCAAACAAGGAACACGTGAGGACAGAGTAACATTGGTGGCTCATGCAGATACGGTATTCACAGGCGGACGCAGTCTTTATGGTTATGGTCAAAGCTATGGTTACAGCAGTTATGACTATGATTTTTTTGATTTCATTGCCGATGGTTTTGGTTTTGGAGGATACGAGCCTGTTGGGAAATCTGGACGACTTGCACCAGTAATAAAGCCGAAGAAAACAAACACCAAACAAACCATCCGTTCAATGGTTATAAATGGACAAGAAATGATATTCGGAGAAAACCCAGAAGTAGGAATTGGTGCAGACGACCGAGCAGGTTGTGCGATTTTGTGGTTAATGCAACAAAGTGGACACAATATACTTGTGACCGATGGCGAGGAAATAGGATGCAAGGGCGCAAGCTATCTTATGCAATATCATCCAGATATAAGAAACGAAATTAATAGCTCGAGATATATAATGGAGTTCGATAGACAAGGCGAAAAGGATTACAAGTGTTATACAATTCCTGTTTCGGATGAATTTAAAAGATATATTGAAGAAAAGACTGGGTTTGTTGATGCTGGAATAACGGCATTGTCCGATGTTGCCGTTCTTAGCAGAAATGTATGTGGTGTTAATATGAGTGTAGGATACTATCGCGAACACAGCAGCAAAGAATGTATAAACGTCAACGAATGGTTAAATACATTAAACCTTACAAGACAAATGTTATCCGAAAAAATACCCGAGTTCAGCCTTGATGAAAGTGTACGTGAACGTCTTCGTTTTCAAAATAGAATGCTTGGAAGACAGACAAGTATGAAAACGTATGGACAAACAAATGGCAAATCATATACCCTCCAAGACTACCCTAACATTGTGAGAAATTACAATACAGACAAGGCAAAGGACGATAATAAATAACAACAATAAAAAAGCGACAAAGTCGCTTTTTTTTATTAGTTTAATTTTACGCCCTTGCCGCAATGCATATCTATTGCCGATTTTAATTCTTTGTCATCTACATTTTTAATTGGGTAATAACCATGTTCGTTCATATATTGGAATATTTCGAATTGATGTTTTTCTGTACGCGCACTTGTTTTCATTACCATATCACGGGTATTGGGACAGCTTGAATGTTGGATTGTCATACCACTTTGTGTCATAAGATCACGCAGATGAGCAAGTACGTCCGTTAACATAAGTTTGTCATTTAATGATTTCATTGTGGAGAACCTCCTCTTATTGGTTTCAAATCCTTTCCAACGTGGCTTTTCAGATATTGGAGTATTTCCTCGTGATTTTTTTTACTTGTGTCTATTATTTTCTTAAGCATCGATGTGATTTTCTTGTCGGTCACCATGTCTGTGTAATGTGCTGCAATTGCTTGCAACAGTTCTTCTTGGATAAGAATTTCATTCAGATTTTGAAGATTTTTTACCGCAATCATGTATTGATCAGTACCTCCCTTTTTGTCTAAGGAGTTTATATCCAAGTAAAAAGGGTTTAATACAAAAGTCTTGTTAATTTATACCAAGAATTTGTTTTGCTTCATCAAAAGATTTTGAAATCGCAATTTTTAATTTAAGGTCGCGCGAGTTTTCAAGATGGTTACAATAATAAAGTAATTGTTTTTTAATCTCGGGAAAGGTCTCGGCACCGTGACATTCGATATGCATATCCATGTGATATTTAATAACATCAAGAACGTCTGGGGTAGGATTTGTTGGATTAATTTTCCAAGGCGCACCCAAGGTCGCGCGTGCCATCATAAGGTTATTTGCCCCAGTCGTTTCAAGGCATTTTCTTGCTGATGTTTCGTCTATAATATCGCCATTTGCGACAACAGGAATTTTAACCGAGTCTACTACCCTCTTTATTGTATTCCAATCTGCAACCCCGCTATAGCCTTGGCTTGCAAATCGCCCGTGGACAATTATTTTACTTGCTCCCGCTTGTTCACACATTTTAGCAAATTCGATTGCGGTTATATATGGTTCGGTGAACCCGAGTCTGAATTTTGCCGTTACTGGTTTATTTGTTGAATGTACACAAGCTTTGATGATTTCTCGCGCCAATTCGGGACTCTTCATAAGGGCACAACCTTCACCGTTCTTTGTAATCTTGGGGGCTGGACAGCCCATATTAATATTAATTTCATCAAATGAATCAAGGTGTCCGCTTTTAATTGCAAATTCAAAATGTTCGGGTGTCTTGCCAAATAGTTGGACAACATTTTTAATACCATCGACCTTATCATGTGCAAGAAGTTCAAGGGTTTTCTTATTCCCATAAAACATGGCGGTTGCCGAAACCATTTCGGTATATACCGTTTTTGCGCCGTATTTGATTAATACTCGGCGGAATGCTTGATTTGTGAAACCTGCAATAGGTGCAGATTCGATATTACTCAAATTCATAAATAGAAGATAACACAAGTTAAGGAAGAAAAAAAGTCCTTGCGGACTTTTTGATTAGTTTTCTGCTTCGTATTGTTTAAGTGGAGTTTTGTTAAGTAGTAATCGTATGCCTTTTACAAGTGGGAATAAACCGAAACCAATTAATTGTGCGAATAATGGGAATGTTGCAAATCGGTTGTTTGTAATGTCCATGATTTCAATGATTGTACAAGTGATAAAAAATCCAACAAGGAGTCCAGTTGCAATCAATATCCATGCACGTACACACTTACAAATGCTGAACATTGTGCAAACATAATATGTAAGCATACCAAGGAAGAACACAGCAAGTCCAATTGACGCCGCCATTTGCATAAAGGATGGGGTGACGTATTCGTTGCCTAGCGTAAAAATATATATAAGCATAAGAACAAGACCAACAAGGAACATTGCCGAGAAAGCAATTCTTGTCCAATTATTTTTACAAAAATCCATGGGATTTCTCCTCTTGATAAAAGTTATTTTATATCATCCATTATATGCGAAAAATTGCCGAGTTCAAAACAAATTTAACCAATTTACATATAAACCGCAAAATTATGCGTCATTATAGTGTTGTTCCATTAATTTTTTAAGGCTTGATTTGATTTCTTCTTCTTTTGCATCGAATTTTTCTCGAAGTGAGACTGGCTTATAACGGACTGTCCAATCAGGTGTAACTACGAATTCATCAAGTCGAATCTGGGAAATGAACCCAGCCATACGAAGTGCTGGTGATATAAGCTTTTTTTGACGATCGGTCAAGTTGCCGATATATTCATCCGTGAACTTGAAAGATTTGAATTCGCCTTGGTCACTTGCGTTACGGAATGTCATGTTCACGAATGCGTCGAATAATTCTGTGTAGATTGCTTCCTTTACCGTAAGAAATTTTGTTACTTCGGAATCGGTTGGAAGGAGTGAAATCGCCCTGCTCTCTTCTGCAAGAATTTCCTTTATAAAGGCATCAAGCGAATCATCGCCAATGGCACGCCTTACACGTGCAGACAATTCCATAAGTATCTTGGATGGGTCTTCATAATGAATTTCCATGCGGATTTCATCCATGATTTTGCGAATCATCTTGTCAAGTTTTTGCATTTCACGTATGACTTCATCATAAAAGAACAGGCTTGCATAAATATAACCTTTTTCAAGTGGGTTGGTAATTATTGCACGGGTCTTTGCATCTGCCGTGATAGTTAAAAATGGCTCGAATTTTGCATCAAGCGAAAATGTCTCGTGAATTCGTTTACAGGATTTAAAGTTCATAGTTAAATACTAGCAAAAAAAAAGGATGATGGCAAAACCTTTCATCCTCTTTAAAATATAATTAGTTTGTTTGTGGTTGTTGTCTTTTGCCAAGTTGACCAAGAACGATTGCAGTAATAAAGCCACCAAGTGCAAACGCACCGATTATTCCAAACACAAAGTAAATGGTTGGAATTGTGGATTCGGTTGAACCACCACCGCCGCCACCCGCACCGCTGTCAGCGATTAGGTCTGGTGCTGTTGAAATCATAACAATACCTACAACGGCAATCATAAGAAAGACAGCATAGTTAAGTCCAAACACCAGGTATTTAGTCCAACGAAGTGAATCACTTTCTATGCCAGGGTCTTTTCTTTCTGGTGCTGTGTCACCATATTTTTCAAAGAAATCTTGTGCTGCTTTACTTTTATATCTTGGTTGTTTTTTAGCCATAACTTTCCTCCTCTGTAGATATTATCTCTAATTGTATATAATAATATCAAAAAGAGATTACTTGTGTCAATCAATCTTTATCAACGTGATGAAGATTTTTCGAAACCTGTTTAATAGCTTGGTGGCATCCTGTTGCACCAAGTCCACTTATTGCACCAAAAATGATTGCTGTGCCAATGTCTGGCATAAGGACTATGTTTGGTATGAAAAAGTAAAGCATTGTTCCAATAAGTGCCCCTAAGAACATAGAGTTTAAAGGGATAAGTGCGCGGAGCTTTGGTCGATTACCGACAATGGATTTATAGAATTCCATAAATGAATATACAAGCACCGAAACCATAGGCATAAAAATCATTTCCATATACAAGACAATGCAATATTGGTCGACAAAATGACCTTGTCAATATTTTTGTCATTTTTTGCATCTTAGGATTAATATCAATAGTCAAATGGAGGTACTATGAAGCTTTTCAAATTCCGCAAAAGAGAAAAAGTTCGGGAAGCAAAACCAAGAAGTAAAAAGCGTAAAATCATTGCATTGTCTGCTGTTGTTGCGGTCATAGGTGTTTTTGTGTTGGTTGTAACATTATCAACAGGTACAAGAAGTCTTTACCAAGTTGCCCTTGATAATCTTGCAGAAGCTCGATTTTTTATGAAGCAAGCGGACAGCGACAATGTGCGTGTCCAATTTTTCTCAGGCTTGCGTGAAGAAAATTACCAAATGGATGGGGTCGCAGGCAGAACAATTCCATTTGCATTGTTAAATATTGAACCAAAAAATGCAAATCATTTGAATGACGTAGAATTACGTGGAACATTGCAACTTGGTGAGGATACTCCGATTGATGTGACACTTGAAAGAAACCAGTTCGGTCGAAACTTTGCAACAGATATAGGTCGTTCGGTGAATGCAAATACAACCATAACATTTACACTTATACTTGAAAATGATTACAGAGTGGTTTTTGAACTTAAAAATTCTATGCCAGAAGACGCAATTGGCTGGGAAGATGCGTTAAAGATTGCGGTTGAACATCTTGAATCTGATATCAAATCGGCACAAAGATTCGAAACGTATGTAAAGATTATCACAGACCAAGCGAATATATCGGCATTTTGGTTTGTTCAATTTGTAACCAACACGGGTGAATTGTTCTTTGTGGTGATTGGTGCAGACGGAAGTGTTATTGGAAACCAGAGATAGTTAATTACCATATGTTAGATAAAAAGAGCCATGTGGCTCTTTTTTTAAGCTTTTGTTAAATTGTGACTTAAATTATTATTCTATGACAGAAATCATCCAATCAACACCGAATTTATCTTTACAATTACCAAAACACTTACTCCAAAATGTTTCACCAATATCTTGGACAATTTTTCCACCTTGGGATAGTTCTTTGAATATTTGCTTTGCTTTTTCAACGGTATCGAATGCCAATGATATACCAAATGAATCGTTAAATGCTGGTGCGTCTGGCATGTCTGCAAAGTGGAGTTCTTGGTTCTCGTTAAACTTGATTTCTGCGTGCATTATATAGTTTGCGTATTTTGGATTGTCAAAGCCTCCAGGCATTCCATCGGATGTTGGTGCATCTTTGTAGCGACCTGCTATTTCTGCTTTTACATCGAATACTTTTTCATAGAATGCAAGTGCATCGGCACAATTTCCATTAAATACCAAAGATGTATTAAGTTTTGTTTTCATAATTATTTTTCTCCTATTTTTTCCATGCTGGCAATGTTGCCATATGGCTTTCGAGTGCCTTTCGCAACTCGGTTTCAGTTGGTTGTGTTTCAAATCCCATTAACGTAAAATTTTCCATACCCCAAGCCATAGATCCTTCCAAGACTTCCGCGTATGTCTTCATTGTTCCATCTTGCTTGGCGCAATGAAAGCAATAATTTTTACTTGTGTCGCCTCCAGCAAAGTCCTCGACTTTTTCCATTGGCATGCTGCATGCGATACAGTCTCTTTTGTTCATTTTGAATTCTCCTTTTGATTGATTATCTCTCCATCGTTTGAGCGAGGCAAGCTGCTGGCGAAATTTTTCTTTACCCTCGGGTGTTGGATTATCAAAGTATTCTTCATACCCATCCATCATCTCGTCAAACGTTACTGGTAACAAGTTACCATCTACAAAGCAATACTTGCAATAGTCTATATTTACCGATTTGTCTTTGTTTAATCCAAGATTATCAAGTTCACAAAGTTCGGCTGTACAACTTTGACAAATTGTTCCAAGCAAGTCGCAAGTGTCAACTTTGAATATGTCCACCATCTTTTTAAGTGTGTCAATAGTTGGTGTGGTTTCTCCGCTTTCCCATCGTGTTACCGCTTGACGTGTAACGAAGAGCTTTTCTGCAAATTCTTTTTGTGTCAAGCCATTCTTTTTTCGTATTGTTTGAATTTTGTTTGCTATTTCCATAACTCTTTGAATTATATTTTAATCACTCAAATTAAGCAAGTCAAAATATGCAACAGTTTGTTGCCTTGGTTTTACAGTAAACAAAATCTTTACGGGGAGCTTGTTGATAGAATGTAGGCACAGGGAGTATAAATCATGCTTTAAATTAATCTATGTTTTTAATTACTATTCTTTTTATATTAGTTCGTTTCTTGAATATTTCTTTTGATTATAGAAAGAAGTTCTTCGGGATTTGGTGGATATATAATCATGTCTTCAATTAAGCTACCAAATATCCAAAGTGAGTTAATGACACCAATAAAACCCTTGAATCTAAGTTTGATCATTTTACCTGATAGACCATGCACTATCCGTGCACCTTTAAGCTTGTTGTACATATGCACTACGTTTATCTCTGGATGGATTTGCAATATAATTCTTTTATTTGAAATTATGTAATACGGGCATGGATTAAAAATCCATGCCAAAGAAACTCTTCATCATCTAGTAAATCAAAATTACTATACTGTGACATAGTGTCATGTTACATTAAAATTCTCAACACAACAAGCGAACAATATTATATACAATGCTTATGCACCAATAAAAAAATCATCAGATGATGATTTTATGGTTGGTGGAGTAAAGGTGGTACGTGCCGAACTGGTGACAAATACCGACAACCACTCTATGAATCCAAATGATTATACCACGATACACACCGTATTTGTCAATGGGAAAACTGGAATTACCTTTACAAGACCAAAGCAGGTCAAAGTAGACCAAGAGCGTCCTCGTGACGAGCGTGGGTGGTTTGTGCCGAAGTGATAATACTGTGGCAGTAGGCACCACAACGCTTGACTGAAATTAGTTGTTTGGCTTAATTGATATGATTTCTGCTATTCCATTATTATATTTTGAAAAGAAGTCACCTTTTAGAGATAACAACTCTGCAACTTGCCTCAAACTCATTGCGACGCCGTTTGCGGATAGTTCCTGCTCCAGGGTGTCAGGTGTTAGTTTTTTTCTTTCCAAAAGCAGTTCCAAAGACTGGTTAAATAACCCTGGTCTAATGACTTCAATTTCACTATCTAACCATTCCCCACCTTTTTTTGAATTGAAGTTAAAACTATAATTTCGCATGAATCGTGTGTATTGGTGAAAATCAAAAATCCCAAGCGAATTTGCTCTTACTATCATCGCCTTAATCGATACGCACCAATCAACTTTAATTGGAATAAAGTCGCGCATATTTCTAACCCTTGACAAAATTTTTATGAATTCTTGCTTTGGCATAAGAAAGGCAGAAGCAAAATTATTTGCCTCTTTTTCCATTTCCATTTCTTTTTCAAGTGTTACCTCGGCACGGTCAATACCACTATGCAAAACAATATGCCCTAGTTCATGTGCTAAATTAAAATTACGCCTAGCCATTAGTTGATAGTGACTATCTAAGATAATGCAATGTTGATTACTATTTTTATAACTCTGGGTAAAGGCATCGATTTTTCCCTCACCTGAAACCTCAGAAATGACGAATCCCTTACTTTCCAGCAAGCCAACCATGTTACGTACAGGTCTAACTCCAATATCCCAAAAATTTCGCAGATGCATGGCAATGGCATCAAAATCCCTTTGTTCAACGACTTTATGGAAGTCATCGTCTTGCGGTAAATCAACTTGTGGCAACGATAAATATTTCATCAAAATTGCATTGTAAAGGATATATACCAACCTTGCTTTTTCTTCCCATGTTGACTTATTCAATGCGCTTGCAGACTTAAAAGAACGAAAGAAATTATTACGCACTTCCGCCTTGTAAGTAATATCTTTCGTAAAGAAATCTAGTGGGTATTTAAGCACGCTAACAATTTTGAACAAAGTATCCATTTTGGGTTGTGTAGACCCTTGCTCTAATTGCAATATAGTTTGCTTTGTTACCCCAATTTGATTTGCCAATTCTTGCATCGACATATTATTCAAAACCCTTGCTTGCCTGAGTTTTTCGGCTATTATTTTCATGTCGCCCCCTTTTGTTATCTAAGATTAAACTATATCTTCTTTGACATCAATTTTAAGGGATACTTCATCAACAGGGTTTAATCTTGTACTTTTCACTTTTGCTCTTGGTCTTGGTTCGCCAGCATCGTAACCATAGTCGTATGTTATCAGTTTTGACAAATCAACAGATGAACACGTAGACATATTAGGGGACCACAACGTTGCTTTCAGGTTTCTTAGTTTTCCAACTGCGTGTAATATATCATACTCGATAATAACATAACCTTTAATTTCGTCGGCAGTAATTCCTTGCAGTTTATTTTGCTTTTTACACGCACGAGCATTTTGAACAACTGGGTCAAGTCCCAGTTCGTCAAGAAAACTTAACTCCTCAATATCAGGTTGAGCATCTTGATTTAATCCGAGCATTGCCAAGATATGGTGTGCTGGACTCATTTTGTCCAATCGCAAGTTATTTACAAGATTTTTGCTTGCTAATTCAAGAATGTATCCTGACTCCCTATCAAACATGATGACCAAATTCCAGTTAACTATTTTCTTGGGCATTACAATAAAACTGTCACTATCGTATTTCAATAACTCCTCTCTTATCTCATCAAGATTGTTTAATGCCATTGCGTTGCGAGTAGTCACCATGTCTGCATTATGTATCAAGAGCGAATATTCCAACGCCTTTGGAATTTGTGATAAAGCAACACATGCTTCGTCTGATAGATTGATTTTTTCGATTTGCATTTTACCTCCAATATGGTTTATATGCCATATTAGCGTATATTATTCGGACTGTCAAGTGTTTTTGGAAAATTTATCCAAAAGTCAAGTAGGATGTTATTTTCCAAACACAAAAATATATTCATGAGCCAGCAACAAGAAATTAAACTTTTGGCTGTTGGTTTTCCAGAAGCCAGTTGCTTTGCAGTTATGCTGTTCTTTGATTATGATTTCCTTGATTTTGAAACCTGCTGATAGATAGCGTTGCATGACTTCAAAGCCGAGTGGTTGTACCATTCCATTTTTACGTGTATCACCCATAACTATGACACAATACTTGCCCTTGCGGAGAACACGATATGACTCTTTTGCTACTTGTTCTATCTTTTCAAGAAATGGTGCTATTGGCAAGTGTGATAAGTCACCCTCAATATCTTCACTATATCGAATTATATTGGCATATGGTGGGTGCGAACAGATAAGGTCAATGCTTTCATCATCAAGAGCGAAGCACGTTGCATCGCCGTTGTAGACTTTTATATCAGGACAGCAATCGCATTTGAAGTCAAGTTTGCGTTTAGTCAGTTCCACAGCATTTGGGTTTATATCAATGCCGATTGCGTTGCGATTATTCAGTTTACATTCAACCAAAGTTGTTCCACCGCCGACAAATTGGTCAAGAACGGTGTCACCATCTTTTGAGTAGCGTAGAATTATATTCTTTGCAACGAATGGCGAAAAATTCCCTCTGTATTTCGCATCGTGGGTTGCCCATTTACCACGATCAGGAAAACTCCATACGGTGTTAGTTTCAAGTTCAAAACCTTTGTCAGGCACTCGGCTCTCCATGTGGCACGGGCAAGCCAAGTTTTACAAGTGGAATATATTCAAAGTAATAATGACAATGAACACTATGGATATAATCACGGACGTCCTTGTATCGGTCAGCACGAAACCAGTCACTCAGCAAGTAAACGTACTCAACATCGATATTTGCAGGTGCAAGAAGTTTTTGATACTGTTTACGTTTGAAATCGCAAGTTTGCAATTTTTCGTCGGTAGAGCCAGAAACCTCTTGATGCTTCTGCTCAATAATGAATAGGGTGTTATTCAACAAAACAAAAATACAGCTATCAGGGAGTAACTGTGCCGATATGTGATCTTTCCAATCTATGCCAAGTTCTTTCATAAACACATTGTAGAAAGCGTGCTTTTTGAAAACTCGTGCAACAAGTTCTTTGTCAAACAAAACTTTATCGCCACTCACCGAATAGCCAGTTTGTGTCGCAAGAAAAATAATCAGATCCGTCTTGCCCTCAAAAGCAAGTCCAGTTTTGGTATTTGCACCACCTTTTCCACCTTTAATCATTTGCACCTCCATTTTCATAGTTGCGAACAACTATCTCTGTTATGTCACCACGTTTATCCGCTTGGCAATTTATCATTCGCCTTGCTTTGATTCGAACTATGTCAAATCCATTATATAAGTCATCAAAGAAATTGTCAGTTGGGTCAGCATTCTTAGGGTCAGAGTTTGAAAGCATAACCTTGCACCCCTGCTTGTCTAGACCCTTTATCAAGTTGGCTAGTTGCCTTTGGTCATCATCATTGAAACCATTTTGCGAATAACCAACGAATGATGCCGAAGTTGTCAATGGACGATATGGTGGGTCGAAATACAAGAATGAATCATCACCAATATATTCAAGACATTGCTTGTAATCGCCATACAAGATTTCAACTTTTTGCAACAACTTTGAAATTAGAATCAAGTTATCTCGGTCGTATATACAAGGGTTTTTGTGTTTGCCAAATGGAACGTTAAATTCACCTTTGCTGTTTACACGATACAAACCATTGAAACAGGTCTTGTTCAAGAAAATGAAATCGACTGCTTTTTCAAAGTCATAGTTCCCATTAAGTTTGATTTCGTTATAGCGTTTGCGAATTTCTAAATAAAACTTTGCTCGATAATCTAACGACAATGAAAGAAATCTTGATTTAACTTGTTCAAGTTGTTTCATAATCTCGTCAACGTTCTCTTTAATACAGCGATAGCAGTTTATGAGTTCTTTATTCAAATCAATGATAACTGCACGTTCGATGTCAAATCTTTGCAAAACGTCAAAAAGAACTGCACCGCCACCAACAAATGGCTCAATATAGTTTTTGAAATCAGCAGGATATAGACTGCCGAATTTATCGAGTAATTGACCTTTACCACCTGCCCATTTCAAGAATGGCTTTGCAACACCCTTGCACATATAAGCAGTATATAGCATCTTGTGGCACTTGACAATTGAACTCATCCACAAGTTAAAGATAGAATGCAGGGTGTAAAGGTAACACTAATACTTTACACCCTCACGGATCAGGCGAGCAGGCACGTGGGTGGACAAGCCACCCCACTTTTTGCCTGCCTTCGCCTCGCTAAACCGCTTTTGCTATTGGCATGACATAAAGTTGGGGAATTGGCATTTGTCCAAATCCCAAATGCCTTTGCTCTTGGCAGTTGTTCCCCTTACCTTACCGACAAGATGAGTACTAAACGCAACCCCTCACTATACGGACAAAAAGTAGGGGTCAGTCAAGCCCCCACTTGACTAGTGTACGATTCCTGTCCGTATAATGAACTGGCAATAAAATTCCTTTCCCTCAATATACGGACAAATACAATGGGTTTGTCAGGTCGCTACCTGACAAGTGCATGATTCATATCCGTATGGTGAGGACGCAATTACGATAGCATCAAAATTGTTGCCTTATCTGTCTTACCATTTTTGTAACAAAACCCAAAACCGCCGTCAAGGGGTAAAACGCACAACGAAAAGCAATGGACTGGTCAAATTTTGATTGGTCTATTTTTCAGGAGTTCGTTGCCCTTGACTGCAATTTTGGGTTTTGCTTTTGGCTGGGTAAGACCGATAAGGCAATATGCCAGTCAGTCAAAAAAATTAAATAAGGAGAAACAGAACATGAACAACAACGCAGTCATCTACGCAAGATTTTCATCTGTTGGACAAAACGAACAAAGCATCGACGGACAAATCAGGGTGTGTAAAGAACACGCCGAAAAGATGGGTTACAAGATTGTAAAGGTTTACAACGACAAAGCAAGGACAGGAACGAATGACCGCCGTCCTGAATTTCAAAACATGGTTGACGAGGCAGGGTTAAAAATATTTCAAGTCATCCTTGTATACAAGTTTGACCGCTTTGCACGTAACCGCCACGATAGTATGTTGTACAAAGCACAATTACGCAGGGATCACGGTGTTCGTGTTGTAAGTGCCACAGAGCCAGTCAGCGATGACGAAGGTGGCGAAATATACGAAATGTTTTTGGAATGGAATGACGAAAAGTACAGTCAACGATTATCAAAGCGAGTTCGTGACGGCATGATAACCGCACTTGAAAACGGCACATATTTAGGCACAAAAATCTTGTATGGTTTCAAGTTGACGGACACCGACAAAGTTGGCAAGAAAGGCACGATCCACAAGGTCGGTATTTGTGAAACGGAATCCGAAATTATAAAAGAGTGCTTCCAACGATACGCAGACGGAACACCAAAGAAAGCCATTGTTGACGATTTGAATGCTCGGAACATTACATACAGGGGAAAGAAATTTGATTACAAGTTGTTTGATAACTGGTTTAGGAATCCCAAATACATTGGCGAGTTTGAAAGGTTTGGCAGAGTTTGGACGAACATATATCCTGCTATCATTGATAAAAAGTTGTGGGATAAAGTCCAAGAAATGTTGGATGCAAACAAAATTTACACACGCAAGGACTCAATCAAACAAACGTATTATTTAACTGGAAAATGCTTTTGTGGTCTTTGTGGTGGCAACATGGTCGCAGACGGTGGCAATAAACCTGACAAGGTGTACCGCTATTACAGTTGCCGATCCTCACGCAAGAGAAAGCACAACAACAAATCATGCCAAAAGCGATTGGAACAAAAAGAAAAACTGGAATTGTTTATAATTTCAGTCATTTTGGAATACTTGAAAGACCCAAAGAAAGTCAGCAGAATTGCCGATAGTGTGATTGAATATTACAAAGACCGCACAGGCGAAAAGCAAATCAAATCACTTGAAACCCAAATAGGCATCGCACACAAGCAAATCGAGAACACGACCCAAGCGTTCATTGAAGCCGTTGCCATGAAAAGCGACACTCTCAAAAAGTCTTGCCAAGTCAAAATTGACGAGTTGACTATTCTTATAAACGACCTGACCGAGCAAAAAATTCAAATCACATTTGAAAACGGAATCCAAGCAACCGCCCAAGATATTATCAATTTCATAAACGACTATATAACACCACAGGAATTGGAATCCGACCTTGACTTTCAAAAGCGATTGTATGATGACCTTGTAAGTGCCTGCTATATTTACGATGACCGTATTGTTGTTTGGTTATCCATTGACGGAAACGGTGGTGGAAACAAAATCACCATCGACAAGGAAACCACCGATAATGCTATTAACAGTATAGGCAACGAAAAAGGTACGCTCGCCGTCCTTGACGGTTTGGCACGTACCTTGTTTGGTGGGAACTGAGGGGCTCGAACCCCCGACCGTTCGAATGTAAGCCGAATGCTCTACCAGCTGAGCTAAGTTCCCAACAAGATAACCAAAGTTTAACATATGCTTTAAGATTTTGCAAGGATTATTTTGGTGTCGCTTTGTTCCCACCAAGAAAAAAGGATAGTTCGCTATCCTTTTTTGTTTAATCTAGGCAAAGGTGTTAAACACGAAGTCGTGCTTTGAAACAAATAGTTTTTATTGTTTTTGCATTAAGATCCAATTCATATGATATTGTTTGACCGCTTGTTAAAGGTGTTGTTTCAACTCCGTCGACGGTAAAGCTTCCTGTTACATATACAAGTCTTGAATTAAGGGTGTCGCGGAATAAAGTGTCAACAAGGTCTATATCGCTCTGGTTACTCAGAGTTACACAGTATGAAATGACACCACCCTTCAATACCCATGAGCAACTTGCTGTTTTTGTTATTTCTACATCAACGACTTCAACTGTTGTTGTGTTACTTGACATGGTGGTGGTTATGCCATCGCAATCGGTTACATCCCATTGGGCAAAGTTCGGCACAGTTGACGACCCAGGATCCGCAAGTGGATTCATAGCAGCACCGTACGGAATATAAGTGCCAATATCAACTGTTCCCAAATTTTGTCCAGTTATTATGCCATTTGAAAATTCAAAAGTAAAAAATAATTTTCCATACCCAGTTACTATATAAATAGTATCATTCGAATCTATTGTCATAGCAAAAATAGCATCAAGTGATGGAATAGTCCATGGTCCACCAGAAGCCTGTCCAGCAATACCCGTTGTTGGGTCAATAGAAATAAATCCGAAAGTTGTAATTTGCGTACTTGTATTATAAGACGAGTAAACTTGATACAATAATCCATCAGATGCTCTGACCCATGTTGTTCTGCTGCCGCCAACAGGAATAGGGGGCATGGAAACAAATGGAGTTCCATAATTGCCTGTCTGTTCTTGAAATCCATTGGTTGGGTCAACTAACTTGAAAAAAGTCGGTGAACCTGGACGCATGTCTATTACATAAAAACTTGTTGCACCATTGGTTGAAAGAAACCAAAAACCATCTTTATCGATATAGCTTGCATAGTAATAGGTACCAGCAGTAGTAACTGGTAATCCGTCTGGCAGCCCAAGCGAAGTTGTATTTAAATCGCTGTCCAAGCGAACAATGTCAACAAGCTTTCCTGTATCAGGGGGTTCCGAATTATATACACACGTATATACAAAGTCATCCTGGGCGTTAAAAGCCAAGGCAACAGTTTGCCCTGTGAAGGGTAAGTTGTTTTGTAGTGTAGCGTTTACAGTCGTAACATCAAGATTAAATAGATTAATTGTCGGACCTGCTGAAAACGTAAAAAGTAACATGTCGTTACTCTGTGGAAAAGGTGTGTCTGCCATTTATAAAATTCTCCTTACATAATTGCGATCCCAAATGACCGAATTATGTAAGCATGTTTTATTTCATACTATTCAAATAATTTAATTGATGTGTTTATGTTGCAAAAATAAAAACCACCGCATTCGGTGGTTTGGTTGATTACATTTCAAGTCCAGGTTCGGATGATTTTGTTTTTTCAATACCAAGAAGTGTAGATAGAAAGTTTTGCATTCCTTCTGGGAATTTCGTAAAGTTGTCAAGTAGAGATGATTCTACCATTTTGCCATTAGTATCATTGAAAGTAATTTCGGTTCCGTTAAACTTTGAACCAGTTTTACTTTCGTCAAGAATTGTCGAGTCTGTGAATGTTCGCATAGGTAATACCTCCTTGTCCCCGAATGTTAATGTTAATATTATATCATAAAAGTTATTTTTGTCTAACATTAATTTCTTATTATTGGTATAGATAAAGTTCAAAAATTGGGGATAAATGATTAGACAAATGTGCAGGAGTATCATAAAATAGAACATATAGGGGAACAAAATGCCAAAGTTTACATATCCAATAGTCTTCATATTGAACGAGGAAACGGGAGCGTATAACGGATTTATGCCCGACCTTTTAATTTATGCAATAGGTGAAACGCTAGAAGACGTTTACGCCGAGGCTGAATACAAGATGCATGTATATTTTAAAATAGCATTACGTGAAGAAATCGATTTTCCCGAGCCTACATCACTCGAAGATGTATCGGCAAAATGGAAAGGATACAAGGTAAGTTTGTTGACCGCTAATTTGCCAGATTGAGTTTTATTTAAATTACAGAAAGAGAGCGTAGAGCTCTTTTTTTTCAGAGTGACATGCACTACAATGTCCTAGAGTGTATAGTAGATTTGCGAACACTAGCACAATGACCGAGTTTGTGACCTCTAAAAAAGAACCCGTCTCCGAGTTCTTTTATTGTAATAAGTATTAGATGACCTGGTTAACCTTGACACCCACACCCATAGTGCTTGTGACTACGACGTTTTTAAGGTATACACCTTTTGCCGCAGATGGCTTTGCCTTGATAATTGCACCAATAAGTGCGTTGTAGTTTTCTACAAGTTTCTTATCTCCGAATGAAGCTTTTCCAATTAAACAATGTACGTTGTTGCCCTTGTCAAGACGGTATTCAACTTTTCCACCCTTTGCGTCGGCAACCGCTTTTTTAATGTCGGTTGTTACCGTACCGCTCTTTGGGTTTGGCATAAGACCCTTTGGTCCAAGAATTTTTGCAACACGACCAATTACACCCATCATGTCTGGAGTTGTGATACATACATCAAAGTCCAACCAGTTTTGTGATGTGATTTTTGTGATGATATCTTCGGCACCTACGTGGTCGGCACCTGCTGCTTTTGCTTCGTCTTGTTTGTCTGGTTTACAGATTACAAGAACGCGCAATGTTTTACCTGTACCGTGTGGAAGAACTACTGTTCCACGTACTTGTTGGTCAGCTTGACGACCGTCAACACCAAGACGTACGTGCAATTCAATAGATTCGTCAAACTTTGCTGTCGCATTTTCGACGACAAGTTTCATTGCTTCGTCGATATTGTATTGTTTTGATGCATCAACTTTTGCTACTTTTTCGTTATACTTTTTTGCCATATTATGCACCCCCCTCTACTGTTACACCCATACTGCGGGCTGTGCCACGAACCATGCTCTCGGCAGATGCCAAATCCGTACAGTTCAAGTCAACCATTTTTTGTTTTGCAATTTGGGTGACCTGGGCACGTGAAAGCATTCCAACCTTGTCCATGTTTGGCTTTTTTGAACCGCTTGGGATACCAAGAATTTGCTTGATAAGAACGGCGGTCGGTGGGGTTTTAAGGACGAAATCAAACGAACGGTCGGTGTAGATTGTTACAACGACTGGGATGATTAATCCAGCGTCCTTTGCTGTTTGGTCGTTAAATGATTTAACGAACAGCGGGATGTTAATCCCATGAGGTCCAAGTGTTGATCCAACTGGTGGCGCAGGTGTAGCCTTGCCAGCCGCAATTTGGAGTTTCACTTGAGTTTTAATAGCTTTAGACATTTTGTCTATACTCCTTTAGTGGTTCAATCGACCAATCGTAGTGCAAAAAATTTACAAAAGATCTCCCACAGAAGATATAATATCATTATTAATTAAATTTGTAAATAACTTATTCTGAATTCTAATACAGGGCTTGTCCCGTATTGATTTCATTCGTGTGGTTATGTTCATGCAGGCATGACCACAACCGCACTCATTCATCAATCAAAATCAATATTTTCAAGGTTAAACACTTTGTCGTTAAAGAACTCGTCCAATGTCATATTAAATACAGTACAAATTTTTGCAATAGTAGAAAGTCTTACATCTTTTTTTGCATCACTCATAATATAGCGCATAGCAGAGTGTGTAAGTCCAGAATCTACAACAAGACGGTATTGTGTTATCCCATGTTTCTCGAGTAACCCAGCAACTCGTCTCGCAACAGCGGCATTCAAGGTCATAGTAACCTCCTTAGTTTTATATCTACTATTATACTTGATATACGATTACATTCATATATATATCTTTATATGAAAGTGTCTTAAAATATATATATTTGCCGAAATATGTGGATGGATAATAAAGCCAAAGAAAAAACCCATGGATTGCACATAGGTTTTGTTTGTAAGTTATGTAATTATTCTTCTGTGTCTGGAGAATAGTCTTTCCCAAAACAGAATTTCCCAAAGTTAAGCTTTTCGGGGATATCTTGCGTTTTCATTTTTTCATCAAATTTCTTTCGGTTAAATTTTATATTCACACGGTATATATCAAGGTTAGGTTCGTCCCCAATTGCTCGGTTAACGTCAAAGTAAGTATAGAATGTTGTATCACCCTTTACACAGCCGCTTGAACCGTTACACACATAACTTTTGCCATGTTCATCGATGATTATTTTTCTTGAGTGAATGTGACCAAAGAACACAATGTCTGCGTTCTTGTCACCGAATAATTTGTGAAGTTGTGCCTCGGTAAATTCTTCGTAGTCATCACGCACAACACCTTGTTCATTAAGGCTGTAATGTGTGAATAAAACGTTAAAGCCTTTGTAGTTTATCTTAATCTCGTTTGGCATGCTTTTAATAAAGCGTAGATCATCGTTATCAAGGCTGTGGAATATGTATTCCATGTGCTTGATGCCCGCATATGTCATTGTTGCAACACTTGAATCATAACGTACCATCCTTTGTTCATGGTTTCCTGTGACGCAATGTACAAATTTGTATTTTGACAAAAGCTTTAGACAAGCGGACGAGTCTGGTCCAAATGTAATAGCATCACCCAAAAAATAGACTTGTTTAATTTTACGGTTCTTTTTTATGTGTTTTAGAATGGCTTCCAAAGCCTCCAGATTTCCGTGGATATCCCCAAATACTGCAATTGCCATATTACCCTCCTATGTTAAGAAGTTATATATTATTATAAATCATTAATAGAAAATAACAAATTATTTAATCTCACTTTGCTTGTTGCAAATGTCTAATTAATTTATTTGCTCGTTCTTGCTTATCTATATTGCTATCTATGTCTTCAGTAAATAAGGAAAATTTCAGACCAACTGCTCTAGCAATATGGACTAACTCTTTAAAATGTAAACTGAACAAGACGATGTCTTTTGTTATTATTTTTTTGGCGGAGAGTACTGGATTCGAACCAGTGGCCAGCTTGTGACCGGCGCCTTCTTAGCAGGAAGGTGGTTTCGACCAACTCACCCAACTCTCCATAAATTTATTATACACAAGTATGGTTATTTTGTAAATCTTTTTCTTTTCAGAAATATAGAACGAGCCCATTCGGCTCGTTTGTTGGGAATTATTTAACAATATTTTAAAATCCAAGAAATGCATTAAACTCAGAGCAACGCGACAAAGTCGGCTTTCTTTTTATTCAGATTCTTTTTGCAGGTGTTCTTTGTCCTTTATTCTGATATATTTTCTTCTTTTTTTACGAATACAATCTTTTCCAAGTTCGCCCGTTCTTTTTTGTTCTTCAAGTTGGTAAGATGCTTCTTTTATCTCATGAATTCGTATAAACACATTTGCAGCCGCTACAGTTATTAATAACAAGAGTGCTGAAAAGATAATAATCATAAGGGGCGAGCCAACTCTTACTGGTTCCCCAGCAATTTTTTCGATAACAGTCCATACAGAACTTAACATAGTTACAGCCGATATAATCGTACCGAATAGAAGAACATATACACCGATTTTCTTTCGTTCCAGTTCTTTTTTCTCTCTTTGGTATTCATTGCTTTTTGCTGTGTACGTATCGGACAGGGAAATAATACTGTTTAAATCTTCGTTAAAACTTTGGTAAATTTTTTCAATTTCAAAAGTATGTGTTACAAGATCATAATAGCGGTTAACATGTTCAATGTTGGATGGGACATTAAAAAATGCACGGAATTTAAGAGATGCCGATTGGGCCTGGTATTCCCTTGCCTGGCATGCTTGTTGTTGCATGATTTCATAGTCTTTAACAACCTTGTCAAGGTGGCTCATTTTTGTCGTGAGAAGTCGGGTTGCATATTTTTGGTGCAAGACACTTAGGAAAAGATGAAAATAACTGTTATTAAGTTTATATACAAAATTATTGTGAAAGAATTCATCAGTTTGCCTGTCGCCGACAAGAAAGCTTATATTGGTTGTCCCGTATTGGCTTGTCCCCCAATATGAGTTGTCGAATGTTTGATAAACTTGAGGGTTGCCTTCGATAATAAAGTCGGATGCTGGTGGTTTATAGCTTGCTTTATAATTCTTTCGAGCATAATAGATTATTTGTTCCAAATTTGTGGGCTTCTTATCAAGCAGCAGGTAAGAATAAATAATGGGTTTTTTCTCGTTGAATTCTTTTCCGACATTGTCAAAAAATCGAATGTCGTCGCCGACATAGTAAAGTACATTTTTGATTAAGTCTTCCATAGTGAATGTTGAAACGAATTTTTCGGTTGCCGATATTCTTCTTTGCATTGTGAAAGTATTTTTTTCTGATTTGATTTCGCTTATAAAGTAATTACAGTCAATGTAATCTTCAATGTTTTGTGTTTGGTATTCACATTCCACTTCGATAAAACCAACTTCGGATTCAAATAAATAAACACGGACATTGGGAATGCTGATATTTACTGTGTCTTTTCTTCCACGCATTGTGAATGTTATATTGTCTGTTGCCTTGGGAGGCAGCCCAATTGCTTCACGGCATTTGTTATGTATGCCAAGTTGAAAACAGTCGGCGATACGTTCACGAGTTTCATGGAATGAATATAGATTGGCGATTTCTTCGTGAAGATCTTGACCATCTATTCCAAAACAATCCCAGATACGAATGGGGTTACCCTTTGAACTTTGTATCTCCTCGAATATACGACAGGTTGTATCAGGTTTATGGTATTTAAATGGATAAATAAACTTTGTAAATTGTTTTACGATTTTACCGTCCACAAAGCCTCCTATGTTATGTTTTCGCGCCATCTTGCTGCACGTGTTATTACTTGGTCGCGCAGAGCATGGCGATTCGTATGTTTTGTTCCACGAGAAATAAGAATATTTTCACATTTTATTCCAAGTTCACGAGCAAGTGTTGCGGATACATCTTTGCTGTCGATAAAGCTGCATGAAAAAATATCTGCGAAAAGACTCTTGTTTTCGATGTCATAATGGATTGCAATATGGCTCTCGGCTATCATTGTTATACCGCTTATGTACTTTGGATTTTTTACTTTGTTGGTAATAACAACTGGGCGCATAATAGGGGTCATATTTACTTGGGGCGGCAAGCGGTCAAGAACATCGTATATCTTGTTTATATCAAGATCAATCTTTTCATTGCTTTTAATCATATAATGAGGTCCAAAGTCTTTTGCTTCGTCAATGCGCATATCTTTGTTTTGGTCTTGAATACAAAAACGACGGTCTACCGATGCGACGCTTGACGATGTAGCAGGTAATTCTTTTAACATAACATCGCGGAATTTATCTTCGCTTATGAAGCCATCATACATCATATCCACGAAATAACATTGTCTGGATGGAAATGTATGAATTGTAAAGTGACCACCTTTTAATAATACAAATGCACTTATACCGTCGTCATCTGCGGTTGTACCATAATAATAAGGAACAAGTACAGGCGGCATGATTGTCTTTGCCCCCATAATATCGACGACTTTTGTTATTGTTTCATATACACCACGCAAATCGGCGGTCTTTGTGTCTGTGCAATCATATGCATCAAGCATAATGTGAAGCATTACTCTTCCTCCTCGGGTGTTTTCTTTTTAAAACATGAGTGTACAAGCTGGTCGTATTTACGACAACTTATAAGGAACGGTTCAATCCACCATCGTGAATTCGATGTTGTTTGGTTAGGTATACAATAATATTTTTCATTGATTTCATAGTCGCGTTCGGACAAGATTTTAATCTCGCTTGACATTGATTCTTCGGATGGAAAAACGATAAAGCTGTTGACGCTGTAGCCGTCGCGGTTTTCGCTCTTGGTTCTATAGCAAACTACATATGGATAGATTGGATCAAAAGAAATCTGTTGACCAAGCATCATCTCGCGTTGGTAGTCCTCGTTATATATAAGGAAGTATAACAATTCCTTGACCTTGATAAGGAATTTATTAAACAAGACGATGTTTGCGTAAACGGTACCATAACCCTTGTCATGTTTTTCATTATTGATAAATGAAACGATGTCTGTTGGGATTTTTGCGTCTGATAAATCCATGCTTTCATCTGGTTTAATTTCAAGAACTTTATTGAAACATTCAACGGCACATATATAATCACGACCGATTGCGCTTTTTAACATGCGTCCGTTTGGTGACAATTCGACTTTGCGTCCTTTTGATGTGGAAATAGAATTACAAAGCGTTCTGAATTCGCTCACCAATTCGCCAAGTGATTTTGTGTTAAGTAATTTGATTGATGATTCGGCTGCTTCGAAAAATTTCTTTTCACATTTCAAGAAAATTGTGTTTTTGTCAACCTTGTCAAGTGCGAAGTTCTTTGTTTCGATTTCGGAAAACAAATCTTCCTTTTCTTGTTGATATGCGATTACTCCATAATAAAATGGAATTACATATCGGAAAGTCTTTTCAAGTACTTTGTTAATTTTTAATGTTTTGCTACGGTTAGTGTCGTTAGACATAATAATTTTGTCTACGTTTTTAATACGTACGGCAAGACTTTCGACGAATAATGCTTTACTTGTTCTGTGGTTATTTTCAAGAGATGCAAGTCCATTGATAATACCCTTTGCCATTAGTGTCTTGTTGATGTTGCTTATATTCTTGATGATCGAGCTGTTATCGTCTATATAGCTTTTTAATACGGCAAGTTCTTGAGCTTGGGTTTTTTCATAATCTAGTTTTACCATTTGTGTAAAGCCAGGTTCGTGGTAACGCTTTTCCAAGTTGTCAAGAATCATATCAAAATAAAAGCCATCCGAGTCAAGTATGAATTCTAGTAATTCACTTGGACCTTCTTCTATTATAAGGATAGTAATAATGTTATCCCAGTTAAGCTCGTCGGGTTTTTTGAATCCAAGTTCGAATACATCGCTGTATTTTTGTGAAAAATGTTCATATAATTTTTGCATTGTTTGGCGCTTTACCGTATCAGATAATGCAAGAGACAAGTTCTTTATATATTTAAAACTGAGTGAGAAAAGTGACTTAGCCATAATATTTCGTGGGGCTTGGTTTTGGTTGCGAATTGCCGCCTCGCGTGAAAATATTTTGGTCAAGATGACTTCCTGGTATAATTCGACTCCATCGAATGTTGAATAGGTAAGTCGTGACAAATTGTCTTGTAAAATTGAATAAGATTGCAGATAAAAATTACCAAACTCGTTACGAGCCATAATCATATACGGTTTTAGGACTTTTCCTTGACGCAATTCTATTTCAATTAATTCGAATGGTAGTTCTTCATGTTTTACAAAGCTGACCTTGGAATTTTTAAGGAAAGGAAATGCGTTGTATAAACCAACCAATTTGCCAAGTAATATTTCTTGATTTTTTTCGGCACGTTTTACACTTTGGAACCATGTTTTAATCAAGTTACGAAGTGCAGGAATTTGTACCGTGTCTTCTGCCCCGCTTATGATATCGGAAAAATAGGATTGTTTACCTATGCCATATTCATCAAGTTGCATTTCAGTCATTGTGTAAATTATCAAATCAAGTTCGATGTTTTCACCGTTATATACGCTTTTGAATGCGTCGAATACACGTCGTGAATTGGGAGAAAGATGGATTTTGTTACCATCGATAATGCAATTTTTCCATTTGGTAAATGCAACCATAAAACCGAATGTTAACATTCGGTTGATTGTACCAATACCTTTTAAATCCTCGGCTTCGACATCGGGCATTCCAAACAAAAGCTCGCGAAGATTAGGGCATTTGATTTCTTTGTTAATCTTTTTTGCAAATTCGTTGTAACTAGTCATAATCGCCCTCCACAAGTTTTTCGGCAAGTTTTTTATAACGCGATACGGCTATTTTTTCGTCTTCGGCAAGTTTTTGGTCTTTGCAGATTTTGTACAACACACCTTCACGCCATTTGAAACGCTCGACTTCGTTAATTCCAAGTTCTTCTTCTTCGACAAAATCAAGCTTTACATTTTTAAGCCCGAAAGTTTCAATTTTTTTCTTTATATCTTCGACGGTGGTTTTTCTTTGTGGCATGTCGTCGATTATCTTTTCACCATTTGGAACAACGGTTGGAAGAACAATGATTTTTTTGTCAGGCTGTTCGACAAGTAATCGGTCAAGATAATTAAATGTTCCTGTTCTGAATTGTGTAGTTGCACGCATGCAGCTTACAACTATTGTTGCGGCTCCTATTGCAAGTTCTGCTGAAAACTGTGTCCCAGCCGAGCTGTCCATTACAACTGCGCTTATTTTATTCTTGCGGCAAAACCTTCGGAACTTTGCAAAAATTTCTTCTTTTGCACCCGTCATGTCTGCGTTGTCTATTTTCTTTCCATCATGCACACCAAGAAACATAACAGCATCGTTATCAACACCAAGCTTTTCACCCACGGGTACGAACTTTTGATACAATGTGTGTTCCATAAGGGACTCTGCTGGATTTTCGGACCAATTCTCGTCGCCTTTAAGAAAACTCTTGATATCGTAAACTTCGTTGTTTTGAAAATGTTTATCCAAATCAAGAAGATATGTCATACCCGCACTATCCAAATCCATGTCCAATAAAAGTAATGGTGATTGTTTGGTCGCATTTAAAACATCCACCAAGTAAGGTAGAGTGTTAAGACAGGTTGAACTTCGACCTGCTCCCCCTTTATACGACCAAAATGTAATTATTTCCATGAATTACTCCTTTTCCTTTTTTATTAATTCAAATATGTTAGCAAGTGATAATTTACTTAAACCTTTTCTTTCCATATTGTCTGCGGTGAATTCAAAGAATTCTTTTGCCGCCGTCATAATATCGATGTTTGCCGCACCCAATAAATCAATTGATGCTTTACCTGTTACATCACTTGCTTTTTTAAGTGGTTGGTCAAAGTGGCTCATGACATATTCATTAAGTGCCGCATAAACCTTTGCATTCTCTTCGGTCATTGATGCTTTTTCATTCTTGCCTTTTTGCTTGTTAAACTTTGCAAAATCATTGAACATTGTTCCGATAATTTCCATTACCCGCTTGTCAACAATTTCGTTTACGCGTTTGTTGATTTGAACTTCGATTGGGAAATTTAATTCATTACGTGCTTGCATTTCATCAAGGTCTTGTTTATGTTTTGCTGCAAGTTTTTGTCGTACGTCTTTTGCAATTGCTGGTTCTAATTCACGTTTAAGTTCGTCCGTTAAATCCTTCTTCATTTTGGATGTTGATGTAGATTTTTCGGCATATTTCTTTTCAAAGGTATCATAGTAATCGTAAAAATCGGCAATCGATCCGATATAACGAACAGTAGAAAGTAAATCAAACAATCGGTTTGCCCATAGCCATTCTCCACTTAAAAGTCGGGCGCCAATCATTCTTTCAAATAAGACACCCATTTTTTGTTGTGGGAATTTATGGATATAGAACGCAACAAGGTTATTAGCCTTTGCAAGCATAGGCAAAAGACTTGCCGTTAATATGTTTGCATCGTTCAATTCTTTTCCAAATCTTTCTATTTTGTGGTCTTGGTCAAATGCAATAATGTGACGGCTTACTATGCTGTCTTTTCCTTCAGATACTAATTCGTCATACAATGTTTGTACAAGTGAAAGTGCTTGTGCCATTGCGACCTTTACATCTTCACATTTATCAATGGCATCTTCGGATTCTATGTTGCCCCATTGTGTTGGTCGAATCTCGTGGTTGTTTTTATAAGAATAAAGCCAAATAAAGACGATGTAAATTGTGTTAAACAGAACGTTAGAGCGTGAGGAATTAATAATCTCGTCACGTGGGATAATTCGGAATTTGTCATCGAACCTGTCACTTACGAATGCGTCTTTGATTATATGACCAAACATATTCCAAGCAATGTCTCCGACACGGAAACATTTATCGCGGAATTCATCCTCGATAGGTTTGTCATATGTGTTTCCCTCATTAAGAAATTCAAGGAAATCTTCGTCACGGTTACTTCCAAGCAAACACGCATCTTCGAAATCGGAAAATGCCTCGAGTAATGTATATGTAAAATACAAAGAAGGTTCTTCACAACCATTTGCAAAGCCCCAACCCACAGCGTCACCATTTTTATCGATTACAACAGAATCAACAAAAAAACGTAGAGCAAGCTTAATTCTTGTGTTAACACTTTCAATGAAAGGCGAGAAATCAAGTAATTTTTTGCCACCCTTTGCTGTTTCTATGTTGTGAAGTTTTCGAATTTCCAAAAACAAAGAAAACGCCCATGTGCGTGAGTCCATATAAGATATTTTCTTGCCGTCTACTCGGTTCTCTTTGAAATAAAATGCATTCGTATCATCGTCAAGGTATGGGCTTGCATCATATCCATGTTTTTCAATATAAGCAAGAACATCTTTTATGTCTTTGTATATTATCTTTTTTTCTGCATCAGTCGGTTCTACGTTATATCTGCTTATAAGATTCAATACACCATTCAGCCCAATAAGACGGGTCATTAATCCGACTTCTCGGTTCTTTGGTGTAAGGTAAAAGCCTTCCAAAGGATTACCGTTCGAGTCAATACCAGACCGACGATCCAACAAATCCTTGAAAACAAGTGATCCGAGAATTTTTCGGTCTTTATAAACCTTGAACGTATCGTCTTGGTCGGCGATAAGAAGTTTCATCGCTTCTTTCAAATTTGTTTTATAGTCCATCTGTGTCCTCCTATATGTTTCTTGATATACAATGCAATCCACCACCACCCAGTATTACTTCTCTTGCATTAAACGGTACGATTTGTCTTGATGGGAAAATTTGTTTAAATAATTCTAGCACATTTTTATCCTGGGGTGCATTGAATTGAGGCAATATAATTCCACCATTCACAAACATAAAGTTAATGTAACTTGCTTGGATTGGTTCGCCCATAATTCTTGCTTTGTTGCCCTGTACTATTTTTATTCCAATGCAATCGTCTTCGGTTCTTTTAAATATGTCTGGAATAGGTACTTTGATTATTTCATATTCGGTTTTTGAAAGAATATCAAAAGCTTCGTGTACAACGTCATATTGTGGATTTTGTTTGTCATCCGTCCAAGCAAGTAATATTTGAGTTTCGCTTGCAAATACACAAAGGTTATCAACATGGGTCTCGGTTTCATCATAAATAAGCCCGCGTTCGATCCAAATTATTCGGTTTAGATCCAGGCATTTTTTAAGTTCAGATTCTATTTCGTCAAGTGATTTTTTATTACTTGAAAGAACGCGTTCTTTGATAACTAGTGCCGTTCCCTTGCCGTCACTCGAGATATTTCCACCTTCTAATACAATTTCACTTGTATTGACAATACTAAGGTTTAATTTGTCAGCGATTTGAGACGAAACAATTTGTGACGGTACAAAATCCGAACTGAGTCCACCCCATCCATCAAATCCAAAGATTACCAATTTATTATTACGTAAAGGAATGGGTCCAGTATCTCGAACCCAAATATCATCATAATCTATCCTGCCCAAGGAAATATTGTTTTGTCTTATTGATGGGTGTATATCACCATATCCAAATAGTACTGGTTCAAATTGAGATACAACTTTTGCAAGTTCAATTACTACATTGCGGATAATTTTGGCATTTAACCGCCATACATCATTTTTTGATGCATGTGGGTAAAGCAATACCGTGCAGGCATGTTTATTAAACTCCGCTTTCATTAATGGATAATTATACTATAAAAAAATAAATTTTGGCAAGTTATAGTATGAAATTTATTAATTTATTTGGTACATAGATAATTTTCTTTGGTGATGTATCACCTATAAAAGATTTGCACAACGCGACAACCTCGTCTTGGGTTGCGTCTTTTTTTATTGTCAGTCTTTCTTTGATTTTACTGTTGACTTGGACTACGATTTCTATATCCGAGCGTTCAAGAAATTTTTGATTTGGTATTGGAAATTTCTCGTCAAAGATTGATGTTTTGTTGTGTTCACGTAACAGTTCAAAGAATTCCTCGGCAATATGCGGCATCATAGGTGCAAGTAAAAGAATAAGATCGATAACACTTTCTCTTGATTTATTTTTTGATGTGTGGATGGCATTTAAAAATTCCATACAGCGTGCAACTGCAGTATTAAATGAAAATGAATCAAGGTCATGTTTTACATTCTTGATTGTTGATGCACGGACATATTGAACTTCATCATCCGTTTCAGTTTCACAAGAAATTTGTGAGATTATCTTTTCGACTCGCTCAATAAAGCGAGTAATGCTTTTTAATGTGGCATCGTTCCATGGTCCTCCGTCTATATAGTTAAACCCGAATAACATATACATGCGTAAGACATCACTTCCATATTGTTCGATATATTTGTCTGGAGTTATTGTATTGCCTTTGCTCTTTGACATTTTTTGTCCATCTGGCGCAAGTATCATGCCTTGGTGGACAAGGCTTTTAAATGGTTCGGCAAAGTTTATATATCCATATTTGTGTAAAAAGCGTGTAATAAAACGTGCATATAAAAGATGCATGCAAGCGTGTTCTGCCCCACCTATGTACTTATCTACGGGCAGCATTTTTTCGGTTATCTTTTTATCCCATGGGATACCAGTCATTCCAACATTTCCCACCGATGGATATGACAGAAAATACCAACTTGAACAAACAAATGTATCCATAGTTTCGGTTTCGCGTTTTGCTGGTCCATTGCAACTTGGGCAAGTTGTATTTACAAAGTTTTCATCGTTTGCAAGTGGTGGTGCACCATGTGGTTTAAAATCATTTATATAAGGTAACTTTACGGGAAGTTGTGACTCAGGCACGGGAACGATTCCACAACATTCACAATAAACAATTGGAATTGGCACACCCCAATAGCGTTGACGCGACATTGACCAATCGCGAAGACGATATGTAATTGAATGTTTTGCCGACTTGATTTTTTCAAGGTCTTTTGTAATTTGAATAATTGCTTGTTCCGAAGATAGGTCGTTGTATTTGTCGCTGTTAATCAATGTTCCGAATTCTGTGACGCAGGCATCCTCTTTATCTGTTTTTATTACTTGTTTAATTTCTATTTTGTATTTCGTTGCAAATTCATGGTCGCGTTCATCATGTGCGGGAACACCCATCACCGCACCCGTACCATAATTATTTAAAACATAGTCGGCGATGTATATTGGAACACGCTTGCCGCTTGCTGGGTTGATTGCGTAACCGCCTGTGAAGACCCCAGTCTTTTCGTGGTTTTCCATACGTTCAATGTCACTCTTCTTTGCTGTCTTTTTTATATATGCATCAATAGCCTTTTCTTGCTCGGATGTTGTAACACGTTTCACAAGGCAATTTTCTGGTGCAAGAACAATGAACGTAGCACCAAAAATAGTATCAATTCGAGTTGTAAAAACTTCGATAGTATCTTTAGAGTTTTCTACGTTGAAAATAACGTTGGCTCCGCATGATCGTCCTATCCAATTTTGTTGCATTGTTTTTGTTTTGTTTGGCCAATCCAAACCATCAATACCGTCAAGCAATTCTCCAGCAAAATCAGTAATCTTGAAAAACCATTGTTTCATGTCGCGACGTATGACCTCGGATGAACAGCGTTCACATTCTCCGTCTATGACCTGTTCATTTGCGATTACTGTTTTGCACTTGTCACAAAAATTCACGGTAGATTCTTTTTGATATGCAAGCCCATGTCTGAACAATTGTAAAAACAACCATTGTGTACCCGTATAATATTCTGGAAAGCATGTTGTCAATGTGTATTCCCATGGATACATGCCGCCAAGTTCATCAAGTTGTTTGCGGAATTTTTCCATATTAATGATTGTATTGTCATGTGGATGAGTTCCAGTAGACAAAGCATGATTCTCGGCTGGCAACCCAAAGGCATCAAAGCCCATAGGATGAAACACATTATAGCCCATCATGCGTTTAAACCGTGCATGAGTATCACATGGTGCAAAGTTGAAAAAATGCCCAAGATGTAAATTGGCTCCACTTGGGTATGGAAACATTTCAAGGGTATAATACTTTGGCTTTGATGAGTTCATGTCAAATTTGTTAACATTATTTTTTTGCCAGTACTTTTGCCATTTTTTGTGAATTTCTGGATAGTTCATAGGAAAATATATCACATTCATAAAATATTTGCATCTATTTAATTCTTTTGATAATATCTAGTCATGACAGAAGAAAAAGTGTCGGGTGTCACCCAAGATAAAGTTTCAAGAAAATTCTTGACCAAGAGTACTTTGTGTGGTGCAGCAATTGTCACGTCAATTGTGTTATCATTTATAATGTTGTCAAGAGGCGAAAATCCGACAACAGATCCATTTTCTGCAATAGGCGAACAGAACCGAGTTTTGTTTTTGCTTTGGGGGATTTTTACCGCTTTGGCAGTTTACTTTAATCTACGATTGCTTGCATCAAGATGTAATTTTAAAAATAAATTATTTGAAATTCCGCTGACCATTGGTTGTTTAATGGGTATTTTAACGACAATCATTGTAGGGATGGAGACGTGGCAAAGAATAATTCACGTTGGATCGGCGATGTTATTTGGTGTGCTTTGTGTTATATGTGTTGTATGGATACTAATTGTAAAATTCATGCGAAAAAAGAAAAAGCGTGTGTTTGTTCCATATGTTACTGCACTTTTCATTGTAGCGGTGATTTTTATTTTTGCATCAGCTCAAATGGGATGGTTCACCGCATTGACCCAGATTCTTCTTGCAAATGTTTGCTTGATAATAATGTTTTGTTCAAACTTTTTTGAAAAATGGCCAGACTATACAATGCATTTACGGGTGGATACAGCCGCTGTGGAAGATGATAAATCATGCGAAAATTGTGAACCGTGCAGCGATTGTAAGAATTAAATATAATTCTTTGTATATACTAACGCGTGAAAAAATTATTATTATTACCTGTACTTGTGACAACGCTTGTATTAACAAGTGCTTTTATTCCGCAAAATTATGAAATAGGTAAAGAGCGTAACAGCAATTTTTCGGAAAACATACAATCTGTAATCGAAATTGAAAGCAGTATGGTATCGACCGAAGAAAAGATGGAAGAGAAAAAGCCCGAAGAAAAAAAATTTATTAAATGGATAGAATTCAATCCATCATATCAAATTCTTGGTCGTGTACAAAAGGCACATGTGAAGCTTGTATCAAAGGGAATTACCGACATTGGTTCGTGCGAGATTCTTGCTTATCTGGCTCTTAAAAATTCGAATAGGTTTAATATAAAAGCGGATACGAAAAATCTTTCAAAACTTATGAAAGAGCTTGAGTCGGGAAATCGTGAGTCAATCGATAAGTATGAAGACAATAAATACTTTAAATACTATGTAGAAAGTTATCATGCGGTGTTGGATGGAATTATTGATGCAAAATCGGGCACCATAATTGGGTTTCATCCAATCGCAAAGGGCTTTTGGCATACAGGCTACAGCGACTTTGGCAACAGCAGAACATATGGATTTAAGCGCAGGCACCTTGGACATGATTTGTATGGCGGTGTTGGGACACCTATAATATCAATGGAGAGCGGGACAATTACCGAACTTGGTTGGAATAGATACGGCGGTTGGCGAGTAGGAATTCGAAGCGAAGACACAAAACGATATTATTATTACGCCCATCTTCGTAAAGATCATCCGTACCCTGCACATTTAAAAATTGGTGATAAGGTCGAGGCTGGTCAAGTTATTGGATATCTTGGACAAACAGGTTATTCAAGTAAAGAGAATGTAAACATGAAAACAAAGGCACACCTTCATTTCGGTATGCAAATTATCTTTGACAAATCACAAGAAGATGGCAATGGTGAAATTTGGATTGATGTTTACAATATATGTAAGTTTTTATCAGCCAACAAAGCCAAGGTTGTAAAAGATACTGAGACGAAGGAATACAGTCGGGTTATTTAGACTCCCCTTTCTTTTTTGCAAGTATAAAAAATATTCCCATAAATAACAATGTCGCACCAATTCCTACCCCATACCATGCGGGTGTATTTGCAAAGCGGTCAAATACAACGATGTCTTGTACGTCTTCAAGAGAAGTCGCAGCAAAATAATAATAGTAGTCCCCATTTGATGCGCGTCGCGAGGTTGTTGCATTAGTATCTGTTCTTCGGAAAGATGAGCCAATAACATAGATAAATGAAAGGTCATCGGTTGTTGCATTGAATTCATATTTAAAGTGATTTATAATTCCCATACTACGATTGCTGTCTTCATTTTCGAAAAATGTTCGGAATGGATTTTGCATTGTGATTGTGCGTTCAACAAAGAATATGCCGCGTTCAATCGTAACTTCTTGAACTTGTTCATGGATTTCGTTGAAATAATGAAAGCTGTGAATGTTATTAAATGTTAATGTCAAGACAAAAGTGTTTGGAGAATTCGAGAGCCAACCATAGTTCTTTGTTTTGTCGTACATAAATGTTCTTTGAAGCCCAGTACTTGGGTTAATCATAGGATCACCATTTTCATAGTAACGATAACGAATACCACGTGCAACATCAAGATATCCGCCCTCTTTTCCGATAAAGGCTTCGATTTCCATAATCTTGGTTTGGCTTGGAGCATTTTCAAAGTTTATAATAATGGTTTGAACAACACGACCGTCAGACAGCCGTGTTACAGAAGCGGTAATTGTTGCACAACCTGTTAAAAATATTGTCATGCAAAGCACAATTCCGATGACCAAGAGTTTTTTCATATAAACTAGTTTATGATAGATTGGGTGGAATGTAAAACCTATTCTTTTACCAAAAGAATCAAGAAGTGTTTACTTTCTTTTTTGTAACCAAAAAAGAAACAAAAAAGTTTTCAGGGGGCTCTGCCCCCTTTGAAGAAACCCCCGCAAATATCCACCTTTGGTGTTTGACATTGTGGAGCAATTTTTATGTTCGCGTTGCGAACTGGTCATCACAAAACCGTGAACCACCGCCTTTGGCGGTAGTTCCGCACCTTGTGATTTGAGGTTTGGAAAATTTATATTAGTACAAATTATTTATGGGATGATATGTTTTGTGCTCCCTAAAAAAAGGCAACTGCCTTTTTTCTAAATTATTTTCTTGATTTCTCAGCTTCGGTGGCGATGCGTTTCATAAATTGGACGGTGTCGAGTGGAAATTTTCCAACCGCACTCTCGGCACTCAGCATTACGGCATGTGCGCCTTGCCAGACTGCGTTTGCCACATCGGTTACTTCTGCTCGTGTTGGACGTGGTTTGTTTATCATGCTTTCCATCATCTCGGTTGCAACGACTGCAAATTTTCCAGCAGCCAAAGTTTTTTCAACCAAGAACTTTTGAAGTCCTGGAATTTGTTCAAGTGGGTATTCAACACCAAGATCTCCACGGGCAACCATCATACCCATAACATTTGCAAGAATCTCGTCAATGTTTGCAATTCCATCCGAGCTTTCAATTTTTGCAACGATAGGAATGTTTTTTCCACATTGGACAAGGAATGATTGCATTTGTTCAACGTCTTTTTTTGATCCAACAAAAGATGCGGCAATCATATCAACACCTTCTTCTACACCGATTCGAAGGTCAGCTTTGTCGGCATCACTTAGGAACGGAAGTCCAAGGTCACAGTTGGGTGCAAACATTGTTTTTCGGTTTGAAAGTACCCCGCCCTGTTCGATTTTTGTAACTACGTCATTGCCTTTTACCGTTGTTACCGTTGCACGGATGAGTCCGTCATTTAATAAAAGAATTTGCCCAGGCTTTACACGCTCGGGAAGTGTTTCACAATTTACGAAAACACGTGTATTATCACCCTCGCATTGTGTAGTTGTAAGAATAAATTGGTCACCTTGGCAAAGCTCAATTTGTCCGTCTTTGAAAGTTCCAATGCGAACATCGGGTCCTTTTGTGTCCAACATGATTTCAAAGTCAAGTTTTTTATCAACACGGATTTGTTTAAGGCTCTTGATTTGGGCACGGATTGAATCTTCGTTTCCGTGGCTGCAGTTTACTCTTGTTATGCTCATGCCTGCATGCACCATTTTTTCGATCATTTCGGGTGTATTGCTTGCTGGTCCAATTGTACAAATAATTTTAGTCATCTTTGTTATCTCCCGCAGCACGTACGCTGCACCCAGTATTTGTAATGTAGTTTAATACGGGTTTTTAAAATATAGATTATCAATCTTCTGAAGATGGATTTTCTTGTTTTTGTTCTTTGTTTGCTGGTGCGATTACCAACCTTCTGTTGACACCTTCGCCTGTGCTATAGCTGCGAACGCCTTCGATTGATTGGATTACCGTATGAATAATGGCACGGTCACGTGCAATCATAGGTTCTAGTTTTACATAACGCCCCGATTCTTTTACGTATTCTGCCTTTTTCTTTGCAAGTGATTGCAATGTTTCGGTACGCTTTTCTTTGTAATTTTCAATGTTTACGAATACTCGTTTATTGTCACCATTTGCATGAGATATGGCAACCGAACTTACAAGTGTTTGCAACGCATTTAATGCCTCGCCACCCTTTCCAATTAAACGACCGACGTCTTCGCCATTTATATGGATCATGTATGATTTCTCGGTTTCTTCGTTTGATACGGTTGCATCATTACCAAGTAATCTAAGGAACTCGGTTACAAAATAAACACATTCATCCAGTTTTTTGCCGTCACCTTTTGGAGTTGGTGCTCTTTCTATTTTTGGTTTATCAATTTTTTCTTTTGCTGGTACTTGTGTTTTTTCTTCTTTTTTTGTTTCTTTTGGTTTTTCTATTACTGGCTCTATTTTTGTTTCTGGCTTTTTTTCTTCAACTTTTGCAGGTTCTTTTGTCAATGTTAATTTGACCTTTGCTTTTTTGAACATTCCACCGTTACTTAGGACTTCTACTTCTACTTCGTCATAACTTGCACCAAGTTGTTCAAGTCCATCTGCTATTGCTTCATCAATTGTCTTTGCGGTGATTTCTAGAACTTTTGACATGTGGTCACTCCTTCCTTTTTTGTATAGTTACATTACCAAGTGTATCACTTCTTTTGAAAAGAAGCAAAAACTTTCCCGTCGTCCTGGATGTATGAAGTAGTGCACCTGGGTGAATAAAAAAAGACGCATGTGCGTCTTTTTAGTTTAGTATTATTTCTCAGCCTTGTTCTTTGTTTTGAAATATTTTGCATGTGGGTTAATTATAGAAAGGTCGGGACCGCGTTCGGCTCTTTTCTTTTTTTGTTTTTCTATAATCTTGTTAACAAGCATAGTCATCAATACCCCAAGACCAGTTGCAATTAATGAACCTGCGGTAATGTAAATAGCAAGTGCAGCAGTATTCATAAGAGTAACCACAATCATAATAACAGGAAGCATAAATTTCATCATTTTTCCAGTCATCACATTTGGGTCAATAGTTGGCATTTGTGGAGCAGTTCCATCGCCTGCTTGGTTCTTTACATCACGGATTGAATAGCCTGCTTCGATCTCTTTCTTTTCTTCGGGCTTCGGCTTGTTTTTTGCCATTTGACGTGCATTAATCCAAGAGCTCAGGAATGTACTTGCACCCGCCAATATGATTAACAATAATATACCGTTCCAACGTGTTCCGTGTTCGTCAATGTTTCCGAAAATAAAGTTATACTCGGCTTGCAATTCGGCACGTTGGTATGAATTAAGTCCTCGGGTGACCGAACCTTCTACCCCGCTAACTGCGCTTTGGAAGTCGCTCCATGAAAGTGTTCTTTGTGTCCATGGTGTGTCCGAACGCCATACGTTTGCAACCCACAGGAATCTTTCGTTGACTTCGGAAAACCTTTGGTTAATTGCTGTTTCAAAGTCTTCGAAATATGCATGTTCTTGCCAGCTCTCGAAATATGGACTGTCCATGAAATCTGCTATCCAGTATTCTGGAGGTTCGGATGTGTCAAATGGCGGTATTGTTATATGATGTGGAGAATCAATATATCGGGCGGCATGATAATGAAATGTGCCTTGAAGTTCTTTGAATTGATTGTTAATGTTAAAGTTACTTATACCGTTCAATGCTTGGAAAACAGAAATGAAAACCACCATCATGATTACAAGGTTCAAAAGTGTAAATAAACAAAATCCACCCATTCCGTAACCGTGTTTTTTGTATAGTGCTTGGCGGGCACGGTTATAGGCAACAGGGTCGCCTGCGTGTGCCGCTTTTATTGCTTCTTCCTCGGGTTTGATTTCTGCCATTCGCATACTGTTTTTCTTTGTAAAGTACTTTGTTCCAAAATCAAGTGGCAAAAACATGAGACGAAGTAACAAAACAAAAAATATAATAGCAAGACCATAGTTTGGGATAAAAGAATAAACCCATTCAAGGAAAGAGGTCGCAACACCACGAAGCCCAAGAAATCCTCCAGCTCCTGATGGGAATACAACATTTGAAAGTAAATTGGTCATAGTTCACTCCTTGGGATATAGTCAATGTCTTTGGTTAGACGATGTATTTGGCTTTTCCTGATAATCTCCATTTTACTGGGTCGTATCCGTTTGCTCTTTTGTTAAATGGGTTGCATCGAAGAATTCTTTTGATTGCAATCCACCAACCCACGAATATACCATGTCTTTTGATTGCAATCAATCCATATTCTGAACATGTTGGGGTAAATGCACAACTCTTTGGCAGCCATGGGCTTATAACAAGTCTGTACAAGTATATAGGAAGAAGTGCGATGTGCATAGTTATTTTTTTCATCGTAGCACCTTTGCTCTTGTTAATACATTCTCCATTGCCATTTTGATGTCGTTTACGTGGATTTTGTCTATACCCTCTTTGGCAACAAAAATCAACGTATGGTTCGGATTGATAAGTGGGACGAGTTCACGTGCGGCTGATTTCATTTTTCGCGTTGCCTTGTTTCTTGTTACTGCGTTGCCCACTTTTTTCGAGACCGAGAAACCAATTTTTACTTCACGTACACGGGCTGGCACAAAAACGAGGGTTAATACCTCGTTCCCAATGTGCTTACCTTTTCGATAAATATAATTAAATGATTTGCGCTTTTTCAAGCGATTGTCCAATTTAAGCATTGGTCACCTCTTGGCTTGAGAAATTATGCAGAAATTACCTTGCGTCCACGAGCACGACGACGCTTTAAAACATTACGTCCGCCTGTGGTCGACATACGAGCACGAAAGCCATGTACTTTTTGTTTGTTTCTCTTTTTTGGTTGGAAAGTTCTTTTCATGTGGAAATCCTTTTATGTAATAAACAGACTATTATATAAGAAAATTTTGTACTTGTCAACAAGATAGGAAGTAAACTGTTTTCAGATATTTACTTGTAATGATATAATATCCATATGGATCTTAACGAAGATGTAGTAAAGCTAATTCCTCCTAATCAGGACTATGTTACAGAAATCCAAAATTTTCTAGATTCTCATTATAACCATAATGGTATAAGTGATTTTCGTGAAAAGATGGAGCGAGTTGTTGCTGAGGAATGGATTCGACAATGTAATAAACATGAAACTGCTAGGCAGTTTTTGGGCATAAGAGAATCGGACAATAAGCTGATTGGTTCTTTATTGATGTATACTGAGGATACGCCGCAGACAGAATATTGGGGAAATGTAAGTCTAAATGTTATAGAGAGTGAACGCGGCAAAGGTTATGCAACACAAATGTTAAATGGTGCCAGAGAATATGCAAGCCAAATTGGTAAAAAAAGTTTCAAGTATGTTTGCTATGGCGATAATACTGCATCGGTGAAAACGGTATTGGCATGTGGTGGCAAGCTTGTTAAAGAAGATGAGAAGTGGTTTGGTGGTAGTGTTCACTATTATGAGATACCAAATGCTGATTTGGAGTTAGAGAGAAATATTGAACCTAGTTTAGAGCAGTAACATTTAACTAATAAAAAAGACGAGATTGTCGTCTTTTTTTTTATAAGTACTAATTCATTCTTACTGGTAGTACAAGGAAGACGAAGTCACCTTCTTTTGCAGATGTTATGATTGATGGGCTGTGGATTCCTGTGAGTGATATTTTGATAAATTCAACATTAATATTTTTGAGTGCGTCATATAGATACTTTGCGTTGAATGAAATGTTAATGTCTTTACCAGTAAGGCTTGCATTTACTTTTTCGTTTATTTTGCCGATTTCATTTGTACTTGTAACAAGAATTTGTTTGTCGGCAACCTTTAGTGTTACAAGGTTGATTTTGTCACTTCGTACAAGAAGACCTGCACGTTCGACCGCTTCGGCAAATGCGCTGCGTTCGGCTACGACTTCGGATACAAAAGTCTTTGGCATAATTTGGCGCCAGTTCGTAAACTCGCCTTCGATTGTACGGCTTGCGAATATTGTGTTGCCAACGTTTACTTGGAAGAATTTATTTTCAATAATGATATTAACTTCGCCGTTATCATCAAGAAGTAATTTTCGTACTTCGTCAAGGCTTCGTGCTGGGATAATTATGTTTGTGTTGTCGGCATGGTTTGCAATTGTTTTTTCAACTTTGGATAAACGGAACCCATCAAGTGCGATTGCTGTTAATTTCTCGCCCTCGATTTCGCAAAGTACTCCGCGAAGAACAGGACGGCTGTCGTCTGTTGCTGCACTTATTACTGTTTTTGATATAAGGTCGCGGAATGCGTCGCTTCTTATTGAAAAGTGAGGTTTTGCACTTAGCGATACAATATCGGGATATTCTTCGGTCAAAAGGCATTGGAAATTACATACGTTGTCGTCGTGGGTTATGACTACGCTCTCGCCTTCGCTTGTGATATTGATTTGAGTCTTTTCAAGCTTGCGTACATATTCCGAGAAAAGGCGACCTGGGACGATTACTTCACCTTCTTGTTTTATGTCGGCACGAACAGTTTTCTGTAAATATATTTCAAGGTCAGTTGCGGCAAGTTTCAATGTTCCGTCTTTTGCGGTTAGTTTAATTCCCTCGAGTACTGGGTTAATTGTTTTTGCGTTTGCCGCACGTGATACTGTTGCAACCGCTTCGGCAAGATCAAGTCCGTCTACTATTAATTTCATTTTTATTTCTCCTATAGTTTCGTTACTAGTATATAGGATACCAAAGATGAAGGATGTAGGCAAATGAAAAAGTTATCCACATAAGGTCTTTACAGGGAAAAATTTCTGTGATAAGTTATCCACAATGGATAACAAGAAAATTTGGGAAGATGCACAGAAAAAAATTCAAGACAAGGTAAGTGCCATAAGTTTTGATTTATGGATAAAAACTTTGGAGGTCGAAGATTTTTCGAATGGTGAGTTTGTTTTGGCGGCACATTCAAAAGCGGCGAAAGAGCAAGCCATGAACGAACGGCATTTCGAGCATATCGAATTTGAATTAAAAGAAGCGGCTCCAATAGTCGAGCGTGTAACAATTATCGATGCGATAGAAAAAGAAGCGCGTGAGGCGACAAAAAAGGGTGAAATTATTGCGCCTGTTCGTGAAAAACATGTTAACCGATTTATACCAATTAATCCTTTGAAGACTTTTGACACATTTATTGTTGGGAAAAGTAATGAATTCGTTGCTGCTGCCGCCGAAGCGGTTGCAAAGAATCCAGGAAAAAAAGTTAATCCCTTGTTTATATATGGATGTTCTGGGCTTGGTAAAACTCATCTTCTTCATTCTATTGCGAACTATGTTTCTGAAAATCATCCACATTTGCGTATTGCATTTTCGACCTGTGAGAATTTTTTGAATGATTATGTTGATTCTATAAAGAACAAGACCATATCAGCTTTTCGCGAATCATATCGCAATGTGGATATCCTTTTAATTGATGATGTACATATAATAGAAAACAAAACGGGTACACAGGAAGAGTTTTTCCATACTTTTAATGACTTATACCAAAATGGTAAACAAATCGTATTGGTAAGTGACCGACATGCCGATAAATTCGAAACATTAGAAGAACGTATGCGAAGTCGTTTTAAATCGGGGCTAATCCAAGATATTACCGTTCCCGACGTTGAAATGCGTATGGCGATTTTGCAAAAAAAGGCAAAACTTGAGAATAGAAAGCTTGAAAACGAAGTTGTTGAATATGTTGCAAGCTATGCGTTCGATAAGACAATGAATGTTCGCGATATGGAGGCAATGCTTTTCAAGGTATTATTTTACAGCGACTTGAAAGGTCGAGACCACCCTACTGTTGAAGATTGTCGTGAAGCATTGCAAGAATCGGTCGAGGACAAGCAAGCCCAGACCACGGCAACTTCAATCATAGAAAGTGTTTCAAAATATTTTAATATAGCAAAAGACGATATAGTTGGTAAAAAACGTAATCGTGAATTTGTTGAGCCGCGCATGGTTGCCATTTATTTGATTAGCGAGTTCTTGCATTTGCCGCTTGTAAACATTGGAAAGTTGCTTGGTGGTCGTGATCATACAACCGTAATGCATGCACGAAACAAAATTGCGAGTTTAAAAAAGACAGACGCGCGGATGAAGCGAATAATAGAAGACATGACCAAGATGATTTTGAACAACTAGCCTATTCTCTCGACACCGATAGTTAATCATGCTAGAATCATTTGAAATGAAAATCAAGTCGGTTGCTTTGACCAATTTTCGAAATCATATTGATACAACCGTGACTCTTGGAGATGGGGTCAATGTTTTTATTGGCAATAATGCACAAGGCAAAACCAATTTACTTGAAAGTATTTATTTAACATGTGTCGGACGGGGTTGGCGCACTAATCGCGATAAGGATATGATAAACTTTGACCAAGATTTTGCACGTGTTAAAACAACTGCAGAAAAATCATATGGTGATGTCGATGTCGAGATAAAGTTATCAAAGAGTGAAAAAAAATCAATCAAAATAAATGGAATTCCCATTCAAAAAATGGGCGAATTGATGGGACAAATAAACTGTGTATTCTTTAGCCCTGACGAATTAAAGTTAGTAAAAGAGGCTCCGAAAGACCGTAGGCGGTTTTTAGATATAGATCTGTCTCAGATTGATAAAAATTATTTCTATGCGCTTGTACGGTATAACAAAATACTCGCCCAGCGAAATGCCTTGTTAAAATCGGCTAGTGGAAGCTTGGATGCCGAGTTGGATATATGGGACTTGGAACTGGCTAAACAAGGTACAATTATTATAAATAAAAGAATATTATTTCTTGGTCGTCTGCGATCCGAGGTTGAGAAGGTTCATAACTTTTTAACTAGTTCGGTCGAACAAATAGGGCTTGAGTATGAAGGATGCGTTGGCGGTAAAAATGTCGAGACTGCCCTTTTGGCGGCTCTACATGAGGCAAGGGGGCGCGATATGCGACTTCGAACTACAACTGTTGGTCCACATAGGGACGATATATGTATTTTAATAAACGGCAAAGATGTGCGTACATTTGGAAGCCAAGGACAGCAGCGTACGGTGGCACTATCAATTAAATTGGCAGAGCTTGTTATTTTCAAGGAGGAAACAGGCGAAATGCCAGTATTATTATTAGATGATGTTTTATCCGAACTCGACCCACAAAGGCAAGAGCGACTGTTTAAAGCCATTAGACGATGCCAGTCAATAATTACAACGGCAAATGACATTGAACTAGTTAATATAGAAAAATACTATATTAAAGACGGTAAAATCGTGTAAATTGTTCCACGTGGAACAATTTTAAAAAAAGGGCGCTCTGCCCTTTTTTAGTTAAAGATATTTCCGGCGTTAAGGCTTCGCATTAATGGTCCGACAAGATCCAGGCATCTTTGGTAGATCCAGTATGCGATCGTACTGTCTTCGAAAAGCCAATTTGGTATTCTTTCGAGAAAGGATATGGATTCGGCGAATGCAAGAAATGTAGAGATGACTGCAGCGTATAATATGAATCGCACAAGTCCGAGAAAGAATCCGAGGATCTGGTCAACCCTATTAAACTCGGGTAATCGCTCTTTGAGTTTTTTAATTTTTTTCCGTAATAGCCAAAGTGTGAGACGAATTGATATGAAAAGAAAAATTGCTACGAAGATGACTACAAGCATAAAGCCGTTATTGCGAGCCATTGTGTCGATTGTACCCTCGCCTGTGAACCATCCGCTGAATGTGTCTGCAAGTCCAAACCAATTGTCGAGTAAGCTGGCTACTGGTCTTGCGAGAAAGATAGAGACAAGTATTGAAATAAATATGGTCACAAATGATAACAGTCCACGTAAAAAGCCTACACGTACGCCGACAATGCAAAATATAATTATTAGTGTGATGGCAATGATATCGACGAGCATATATAATCTATACCAATTATTCTCGACTTTGTCAAATTATAAAACTTTGGATACTGAAAAATAAAAAAATGTTCCACGTGGAACATTTTTGTTTGGCTTAGTCCTTTAGTGTTGTGCTTAATCGTATTAGATCTTTTTTATCATAATATTCGATTAATATCTTGCCTTGGCTTTCGTTTCCTTGGATAACAACTTTTGTGCCTAGTTTGAGTGTCAATTCTCTTGCAAGGTGGCGAAGTTCAATGCTTTGAGGCTTTGATTGTGAGCTGCTTGTAGATGCGATTTGCGGGCCTTTGATTATGTTTTCAAGTTCGCGAACACTCAATTGTTGTGTTACGCATTGATGAGCCAGTCTTATGCATTTCTCAACGTTGGATACCGCTACAAGGCATTTAGCGTGTCCTGCGCTTAGTTGGTTAGTTTCGACAAGGTGTTGAACCTCGCTTGGCAAGTTGAGTAGTCGTAATGTGTTTGCAATAGAGCTTCTGTTTTTTCCAAGAACTGTTGCGACCTTTTCTTGAGTAAGAAAGAAGTCATCCATAAGTTTTTTTATTCCTTTGGCAAGTTCAATCTCGTTTAGGTCTTCACGCTGCAAGTTTTCTACAATTGCAATTTCGGCAACTTGGCGCGGGCTGTAGTCGCGAATAAGTGCGGGAATTTTGTTTAGCCCTGCGAGTTTAGATGCGCGCCATCTTCGCTCACCAGCCACAATCATATATCTTCCACCGACTTTGTTAAGAAGGATGGGTTGGAAGACTCCTGACGATGCGATGCTGTCGGCGAGCTCTTGAAGCCCAGTCGGGTCAAAAGTCTTTCTGGGTTGGTTTACGTTGTTGTCAATTAAGTTGATATCTATCTCAAGGACGCCAGAAGTTGGCGGGGTAGTGTTGTCTTCTTTTTTTGCCAAGGTTGTTTTTGTTATGGGTTCCTTCTTTTTGGGTGAAGGGAGCTCAGAGAAAAAATCAATCTCTTTTGTTTCGATTGTCTTTGTCTCCTTTTTTAAATTTTCGTTCTCCTCGTCAAACATTGCAATCAATGCACCCAAGCCTTTTCCTAGTCCTTTTTGACTCATGCTATATCCTCCTTGATTCTATTCTATAAATACCAATACTTTTTAGTTTTGTCAAATGAAGTTTTTCGAAATTGTTCCACGTGGAACAATTGTAGGGTTATTATCTATAATAAATATAGATATATTAGTTAGGTGGTGCGACCAAGAGTATAAAGTAAAACACTTTCATTTTTGCAAAGGCTGTGGTATTATTAAAAATAATGTCAAAGATAATTGCGTTCACAAATCAAAAAGGTGGAGTGGGCAAGACAACCACTTGTGTTAACCTGTCCGCGTTTCTTGTAGAGATGGGAAAGAAGGTTCTTATAATAGATGTTGACCCACAAGGTAATGCGACAAGTGGTATAGGCATTGAAAAGACCAAAGGCACAAAAACGATTTATGATGTTCTGTGTGAACAATGCGACATAAGTGAGGCTGTTCAATTATCACAAATAAAAAACCTTGAAATTATTCCAGCAACAGTAGATCTCGCAGGTGCAGAGGTAGAGCTTGTTAGAATGAGTGGGCGCGAACGCATATTGAAAAAATATCTGAATCAAATCCGTTCAAGCTATGACTATATATGTATTGATTGTCCACCATCGCTTGGGTTACTTACGTTAAATGCTTTTACGTCCGCTGATGCGCTTATAATTCCTATTCAATGTGAGTTCTTTGCTCTTGAAGGTGTAAGTCAACTTATAAACACAGTACGCCTTATTCGCAGCCAAGGGCTTAACCCAAGTTTAGATATTGATGGTGTATTACTTACTATGTATGATAAACGAAGTTCGCTAACAGACCAAGTTGCAAATGAAATATTAAAATTCTTTGGTAAAAAGGTTTTCAAAACAAAAATACCAAGAAATGTAAGGCTTGCCGAGGCTCCAAGTCATGGGATGCCAATAACGTTATATGATAGAAAATGTCCTGGGGCACTTGCATACGAGGCACTTGCAAAAGAATTTCTTTCACGGCAACCAAAATAAACCAAATAACATATATAAAAGAGAAATTACACAAAATAAAAAGAGAATAAGGGGGTAGTATGGAAGGAGTTGAGGCGAGTGGTATTCTGAATGGGGTTTCGTTTGGATTGCTTGGATTGTTTATTTTTACCATAGTTATGGGGCTTGTATTCGGACTTGTTCGTGGGTTCAAGCGTTCGTTGTTTAGGCTTGGAATTTTGTTTGGTGCATCATTGATTGCATTCTTTACTGCGCCATTGATTGCAAGGGCATTTACAACAATAGCCGAAAACCAGTTTGACGAGCATCTTATGGACCAGGGGAATGTTGGTGCTGCTGTTAATAATTTCTCGGGTCTTACTAGTGTGTTTTATGGGATACCAATAGCAATTATTGCTCTGTTTGTATTTATTGTATTGTTCTATCTATTAAAATGGATTTCTTGGATTTTTTATGCAATCTTTGCGGGCAAGGTTCGACACAGAGATGCAAAGAAAGGTCGATTGCTTGGTATGGTGGTGGGTGTTGTCCAGGGTTTTGTAATTTTCTTCTTTGTGTTTATTCCTGTGAATGGATTTATCAATACACTTAACAGAATAGACAACTATACTCCAGAATTTGCAACAGCCGAAGTCCGCATGTTTGATGAAGACATCAACTTCATGGCTCCGGTAAATGAATTTATACGTGATTGGAATGCGGATATCCAAGGTTCTGCATATGGTGTTATTTCAAGAATAACAGGAATGCAGGCACTTGGTGGACCTATGTTTGGTTATCTTACAACCATTCGTACAAGTAACAATCCGAATGTAAACCTTCGTCAAGATGTGATGCGTGGTTTCGAAGTCCAAGCAGACTTTGTAGCAATATGGCAAAATTTCTTTGATGAGGAAGGCAACAGACTTGACACGGCTGAGGTATTAAAAGAATTACCGCAAAGCTATTACAATGCAATAGGTGCAACAATAAGAAAATTGTTTGACATAGAATTTGTAAGACTTCTTGCTAATGCGGGTGAAGGAGTTGCTGGGTTCCTTGAAGAGATTGACTTCTTCGAAGACTTCCAAATTTTCGAAGGTGATGCACAAGACGCTGCAGAACAGGCGCGAATTGATGAACTTAATGAAAGATTTAATGACGCAATCATAGCATCATTCCGTCACATGAATGCGAACTTTATAAGAAACGACTTGGTAAATACTGTGGAAGTGTTGCGAGTATTGTTTACCCAGACTCGTGAGTTTAATGGAAATTATTACAACCTTTTCGAGGCACTTAGATCTGTGGTTGATGGTTTTAATGACGATGGTGATATGGACGAAGCAAGTTCAAAGCTTGCAGTATTCCTTAGTGGTAACACGCAAGAAACAGCAGTCTACAGGTTACTCTCACAAGTATTCAATATGGGTGTGTTCAGTCAAATTCTTACAACAAGCCCAACGCAAACAGGTACAGACACATTTGATATAGTTCGTGTTCCGTTAATGCTGTTCCTTGATCTTGAAGAAGCAGACGTTGATTTCCCTTTCACATGGAACACCACAGCGTATGATTTAACACGAATGTTTAACAGCGGTGTAGCGGTATTTACCGAGATTGCCGACATTATAAATTCGGATGAAGATATTCTTGATTTGATTGCCGACCTTGACGACAGTATTCTAATAAACATCGGTGAAGTTCTTAACATCCTTACTATGGAAATTAACTTCAGCCCAATCGTTCGTGCGGTTGTAAGTAATTTTATTAACGACATTGACTTTGATTTCGAGCTTGGTGTAGAGGATGAAATCGAAGACCTTGTAAATGAGATTTTAGATAGATTGGAAACAGGTGACATAGATTGGCGGGCACAACTTGTAGCATTGAAAGATCTTATTATTATAGCGCAAGAAATTCTTAATTTTGATGGCAATAACCTTGGCGATATTCTTGACATTATCTTTGGTGATGACTTGTTTGATATCTTGAAAGACAATGATCTTATCGGACCTATTGTTGTGCGTCAAATTGAAGAGATAGTCAACAGCGATAATCTTCTTGGTGGTATTCTTGGTGATACGATTTCTATTAACCTTGATTCTTCGCGAGAAAACTTTGCATATTCTCTCGAGGCACTTCGAATGCTTGGTGACGGAATGACAGAAATCGTCAATGCGCTTGACAATGACAATCTTGATGTTATGGATATCATTGAAATTCTTGACTCTACTGGAGAAACATTGCGTTATATTGCAACAATGATGCCAGACGGTGGAGGTGGCTATACAAGTCCAATCAGTATATATATTGATAGTGATGTGTTTGATGACCTTGCTCAAATTCTAGGGGACCTTGACAATTCTATGGAAAGTGATATAATAAACCAAATAATAAACAATATTTTCAGACCATTGTTGCCATAAATTTAAGAAAAACGGTCACAATATTGTTTAAGGAGTGGTCGTTATGTTTTATTCAATTCTTGATGGGATAGCGTGGTTTGCTGGGTTATTCAGCACATTTGTTCTTGCAATTATTGCAATCGCTTTGCTTGGGCTTGTACTTTTATCATGGATTATATTTGCAATTTGGTTTCGTGCTATTGAACAAAAACACGGATGTTGCAGAGCAAAAGATGCGCGAAGAACTCTTCAAAAAATTAATGCATTTCTTGGATTATTATTTCTTGGTATAGCATTTATTGCCCTTGCTTTTGCGTTTACAACAGTTGCACTTTTTCTTACGTATTTGACCTTGCCAATTGCTGTGCTTTTTATAATTCTTATTTTGAATTTTCTTTTTGCTCTTGTATGTCGTTGCAGATGTGTTAAAGATTGTAGTGACTGTGTTGTCAAACCCATCATAGATAACACTATGTCAAAGAAAGATAAAGACAAGGAACCAAAGATTGTTCCAGCCAAAAATGATAAACCACAAGAGACAACAAAAAAAGAACAAACAGCAGAATCAGCTCAAGAGCCAGTAAAAGCAGAAGTGATAGAAGAAGGACCGTTAGTAGTTCCATTTCAAGAATACAAAGCAGCAAAACCAGTCAAAAGAAAAGAACCAAAGGCAGAAACGATGGAAGAGCCGAAACAAGAAAAGCCAGTAAAAGAAAAACCAATCAGAACGGCACAGCCAAAAGCAACAAAAAAGCAAGAACCAAAGAAGGTAGTCAAGAACGAGCCAAAAGAGGTCGTGGTCAAGGAAAATGCACCAATTGCGGTTCAAACAACACAAACACCAAGTGTCGAAGTAACTACAACAGTATCTGTTGAAAAATCATCAACAATGACAAGTACTATGGCGGAAAATCGCAGGGAAACAACAACATTTAACGATGGAACAACAACAGGGAGCGAGCAGTCCAAGTTCTTGCACGTTGAACAAAAATCAGGAGAAGAGCCAAAAGTATTTGCGGCAAGTACAACAAGACAAATCGGCTCGGACTACGATAGTGTTACGGTAATTGAACACGAGCCTGTGAAAAAACAAATTGAAAACAAACAAGCAACAAATCAAGAGCAAAAACAAACAAAACAGGTAAAAGCAAAAGTAACAAAAAATCATCAACCAAATGGGCAAGAAACGTACAGCGAGGACGAGGTTATGCGTGCGCTTGCTGGACTTCGTACTGCTATGCAACAAAACAAACCAGAGGAATAAGAAATGAGTAAATTAGCACATTTAAAAGATCAAGCAATAGACAAAGCAAGTGAAGGTTTATTTACTGTAGATGCTTGGGTAACTGATAAGACAACAAAGGCTGGTAACAAGCTTGGGACTGTTATTGACGTTGTAAAAATAGCAGGAGTATGTGCGGTCATTAAACTTGGTGGGGTTGGTCAATATGAACAGGAAATCGCACAAAGAGAAACAGACAACTATTATTGAATAAAAAAAGAAGGGAGATCCTTCTTTTTAATTGATTTTTGTGATTTCGTATCCATCTTTCGTATCGGATATTTCATAGCCAAGATATTTGATTTCTTCGCGTAACTTGTCGGCATCGGCGAATTGTTTGTCTTTTTTTAATTGAATGCGTTTATCAGCCATTTCTTTCACAAGCTTGGGGATTTCAATCTTAACATTTGTATTTATCAAATATTGTTTAACCGCATTTTCTAAACCAAGGGACAAGACTTGGTCAAATTCGATGACAAGGTCATAAACCAATTTGTCGGGGGAGAGTTTTACCAATTCCCAAACAATGGCAAGTGCGCGTGAAGTGTTAAGGTCATCCGACATATATTCAACAAACCGGGTTCGATATTGATGTGCAAGTTTATCATTATTGGTGCTTGCTCTGCTTGCATGTTTTGATAATTCTTTCACAAGATTATCATAAGATGTTTGTGCACCAATCAAGGCATCAAATGTGAAATTAAGCAATGTTCTGTAATGTGCGCCAAGAACAAAATAGCGAAATGCAATTGGGTTAAATCCACGTTCCTCGAGATTGGTAACGGTGTATACATTACCAAGGCTCTTGCTCATTTTGCCGCCATCAACCATAACAAATTCATTATGAATCCAGAAATTTGCGACTGGTTTATTTGTAAGTGCTTGGGTCTGGGCAATTTCGTTTGTATGATGAATTGGAATGTGGTCAACACCGCCCGTATGTATATCGAATGTATCACCGAAATGATGACGTGCAATTGCCGAACATTCAATATGCCAACCAGGAAATCCAATTCCCCATGGACTTTGCCATTTTTGTAATGCGGTTGGCTTTGCAAATCTCCACAAGCAAAAGTCGTTTGCATTTTTCTTTTCGCCAAGTGCAACACGGATTCCAGCCTTGTCTTCTTTCGAGTCTTTTTTCTTTGATAGAATATAATAATCAGTAAATCTAGAGCTATCGAAATAAACTCCGTCGCTTGTATTATATGTGTATCCAAGTTTTTCAAGCCCTGCGATGTGTTCAATCATTTGCTCGATATATGATGTTGCGGGTGCAGTAATTTTGGGACGTCTTATCATTAATTTGTCACATGCATCAAAGAATTCATCAGTATAACGTTTGGCAATTGCCATTGGGTCAAGGTTAGCTTTTCGTGCTGCGACCTCGATTTTGTCCTCGCCTTCGTCTGCGTCACTTTGCAAATGCCCAACGTCTGTCGTGTTTACTATGTCGAAAACTTCGAATCCGTTAAGCTCGATCGCCTTTTTTAAAATATCAGTAAAAATATAGGCACGTAAATTACCAATAGACGGTGAAGAGTATACGGTTGGTCCACAAGAATAGATTCTTGCCGTTTTGCCATCAATTGGGATGAACTGATCCTTGCTTCGTGTTAATGTGTTATAAAGTTTCATATTACTATTATATATAAGAAATCGCGAATTGAAAAGTGAGAAATATGTAATCTTGTGTTATCATAAAATATGAGAATAAATAAGTTTTTGGCAAGTTGTGGCGTAGGCTCGCGAAGAGCATGCGAAGAATATATAATAAAAGGTCGCATTAAAATAAATGGCATTGTTGTGCGAGACCTTTCGACACAGATAAATGAGAAAGATATAGTGCATGTAGATGGCAAGTTGGTTTCGGCAAGTCAAGAGTTTATCTATATTATTTTGAATAAACCAAAAGGATATGTTACAACATGCAATGACGAAAAGGGCAGAAAGACGGTACTTGATTTGATTGATAAAGAAAAAATTGGTAATGCAAGGATATTCCCAGTAGGTCGGCTTGACTATGATACAGGTGGATTGTTGATTCTTACAAATGATGGCGAATTTACCAAGCGGGTGACGCATCCATCGTCAAAAATAAGCAAGACCTATGTCGCAACATTAAATAAAGAGTTCCATCCGATGCATTTAAAAAATTTGGAACAAGGAATTTTGATTGATGATCAAATGACACATCCAGCAAAGGCAAATCGAACCGAGCCTAATGTTGTCGAATTAACAATTACCGAGGGTCGCAACCGCCAAGTACGTAAAATGTTCGAGGCACTAGGATACAGGATAACCGCACTTCGACGAGTGGCAATTGCGGGATTAAAGTTGGGAAGTTTAAAGAGCGGAGAATTCAAAATCGTGAGTAAAGATATTGCACATTCGGTTTTTAGGTAAAAGGGGATAATATGCTCACAATCAAAATAATCGCGGTGGGAACAATCAAGGAAAAGTTCTTTACCGATGCAATATCGGAATATGTAAAAAGGCTTGGCAAATATTGTAAGCTCGAGATAATCCAAGTAAAAGAAAGTGATATCAAACGCGAATGTGAAGAGATAAAGACCAAATTGCGTGGTCATGTATTTTTGTGCGATATTAATGGACAAAGTGTTTCAAGTGTCGGTTTATCAAAAAGGGTTGAAAACATATCACAAACATCAAGTACAATATCATTTGTAATCGGCGGAAGTGATGGTGTTGGAAATTATTTGGACGATGTTGTTAGCGAAAAAATAAGTTTTGGCGGTATAACCTTGCCGCATCAATTGTTTCGGGTGATTTTGGTGGAACAAATTTATCGCGCGTTTACAATAGCCAAGGGCGAGAAATACCATAAGTGATTTACATTATCTTTTTGGCTAAATTCCGCGTCATTCTCGGTCAGATATTACCTATGTCTTCCCTCGAACACCATCGAAATTTATCTCAGGAATCTAACGCAAATCAAGTGATTGCTAGGTTGAAACAAATGTTATATAATCATATATGGAACAATTACCAAAAAAATCGCAGCTTTCGCAACTCTCGCGGTATTTTAACGGAAGAGATATGATTGGATTTAATCCACTTTATGCCAACCTATTGAAAACGACAGAAAGAAGAATTATGAATGACGAAATGGAGCCCGAAGGCGTGTCGGAAACACTTATACAGTATCAAATGGCGTGTGCAGACACCAAAATAGAAAAAAAGGTAAATTAATTTAAATTATTTTTCTCGTGTTCAAGTAACCATTGCTTTGAATCAAGCCCGCCGCGAAAACCAGTAAGTTTTCCGTTCTTGCCGACGATTCGGTGACATGGAATGATTATTGGAATTGGGTTGCGGTTATTTGCCATGCCGACGGCTCGGCTTGCTTTTTCGTTTCCAGCAAGTTTTGCAAGTTCACCATAGCTTGCAGTTTGCCCATATGGAACCAATTCAATCATTTTGCTCCATACGCGTCTAAAAAATTCTCCGCCATTTGGTTTGATTGGTAGATCGAAAGTTTTTCGCGTGCCATTGAAATATTCGGTTAGTTGTGTTTTGGCTTGCAGTAAAAGGGGAGTTTCGGTGTCATTTGCATTGGACTCTTCACCACAGAAATAGACATGCGTAATAAAACCATCCCGTTCCGAGATGGTGAGCTTTCCAATTGGTGTTTCCATTGATAGTTGATTCATTCGTTTTCCTGTTGTTACTTCATTAACATGTTTTCACGGACTTTTTTCTTTTCGTTATTATCTTTGCTTCTTTCTAAATCGGCAAGAACACTTGCTTTTACGTGTTTTTTCATTTCCATCATATCTTGGATAGTTACCTTGTCTTTTGCAAGTGTTACTCGTGTTGCTTCGAAGCTTGAAACATATTGAGCGATTATTTCATCAATCGGCATTTCAATTGTGCTTGCCAATACGTGCCAATAAAAAAGCATTTCACCAAGAATTTCACCCATACGGATTTGACGGTCTCTGCTGTATTGTTGTTCGGCAAACCCAACTCCGCTTATTATTTCGTTGGCTTGACCCGTCGTTTTTGACAATCCCATGCCACCATAGGCAAGTGCATTACGCAGGTTAAAACCCTCATCTCCAAGGAATTCGTTTACAAGTTTTTCTATGTTTTCCATTTATATAGATTAACACATAACGCTAGATATATAAAAGGAAAATCGTAACAATCGAAAGAATTACCAGATACAGGCTGAACCAATATAGTTTTACCTTTTTGATTATGTTGAGCATAAACTTGATTGCAAAAATTCCAGATACAAGTGCGGCAATAAATGCAAGCACAAGTGGAACGGGATTGCCGAGTGATGGTGATGGATTTGAAATCAATTCATATATAAGTGCCGCGATAATTATGGGGATGCTCATAAGGAACGAGAATTCTGCCGCACGTTCGCGATTAGTTCCTGTGAACAATGCCGTACTAATTGTGAATCCACTTCGTGAAAAACCTGGAACAACTGCAATACCTTGGGCAAGACCTGTGAACAATGCCGAAGTGTATGTAATTGGTTTGTTTGGCACCAACGATTTTGATGGTTCAATAAACGTGGTTGAAAAAAGCAATATCGCGGTAATCATAAATGTTATTGGTAAAACATTTGCACCCATGGTTTGATCTATAAAGTCCTTGAATACAAGTACGAATCCAACAGTAACAATGGTCGCAAGCACAAGTGCAAGGTTAGTTTTGTTGAGTGGATTTTTAACAAGCTCCCAAATTCGCTTCCGAAAGACAAACAATACGGCAAGTAGTGTAGCGATGTGGAGAAGAATATTAAAAAGTAAAAGGTCGTCTCCAAGGTTAAAGATATGTTGAAAAAGTATCAAGTGACCACTTGACGAGACTGGAAGAAATTCGGTAAAGCCTTGTACTATGCCAAGAAATATTGCGATAAAGATGTTCACAATATAATGTATGCAAAGGTATATGTGTATATTTGTTTTGGTTAATTTATCGTTTTGTTATATAATAAATCATGGTCATGAACGAAAGATTGAAAAAGCGTGTACAAATTACCGTGGTTGCAGCGGTGACGTTGATGGTTTGCCTTGTTACTGTTTTGACTTTTCAATTGGCAATCCAAGGTAATCGTAACCGTCAATTAGCAAGTCTTGATGCAGAAAACGCACGCCTTGCACAACAAATTCGTGATGCCGAAAATGACATCGGTTTATTTGAATGCCCAAGCTTCTTAGAAGAATGGGCATTGCGTGAACTTGGATGGGGCAGACCAGGGCAAATTATTTGGAGACGATAAAAGAAGCGAGAGCTTCTTTTTCTTTTTGTATATGTGTAGAGATATGGCATAATAGTTCCATGGCAAAAATAAAAGATGAAAAGACGGACAGCGAAATCCACCACGGGCGACGACGCAAACTTCGAGACTTGTTTGTCGAACATGGTCTGGAAACTTTTAACGAGACACAAGTTTTGGAATATGCGCTCGGTCTTTGCATACCACGTATTGATACCAATCCAACGGCACATAGATTAATCAACAAATTCGGAAGCTTGAGCGGTGTAATCGAAGCACATCCAGAAAAGTTGCAAGAGGTAGGTGGTGTGGGTGAGAATACCGCGGTGTTCTTATCATTTCTTCGTCAATTTGTGACTTATGCAACAAAGCGAAAAAATCGAAAAGAACAAATTAATAATACACAAAATGCGGTCGAGTACTTGCAGCCTATTATGCAAACATATTCAAGCGAAGAGTTTATCTTGGTTTGTCTTGACAAAGCGGGCAAGATAATATTGCAAGAACAAGTCGAAGGTAATATTCACAAAGTCGACCTTGATTTACGCGAAATTATGGATGCTGTGTTACGTGTAAAAGCGGCAGCAGTTGTCGTTTCACATAATCATGTAAGCGAAAGTGTAACTCCGTCAGATGCGGATATATTGCTTACACGATCACTTGTAAATCTTTTTACTCCGCTGCAAATACATGTTCTTGACCATTTAATTTTTGGCAAAGAAGAATATTACAGCTTTAAATCAAGTGGGCTCCTTGATATTTTCCGTCGTGAACATAAATCTTTTCAAATAAGCCGCGATTGGGAAGAGATATTAATGTTCGGGGATTAAAAAGGCTTAGACCAAGTTAGGTATTGTAAAATTGAGTATATTGTGATAATCTCTTGCAAAGGAGAATTGATGATGAGGAGTTTGGCGACATTTGATGAATTTGGCTTGGATCCGAATGTTGAAAAATTTTTGCGAGACCAGAGTGATGGATGGAACGATGCACAGAAGACTTTCTTTGAATGCCTTATCTATGAAAATGGCTTCACGGTCAGTCAAGCCCGAAAGGTTGTAAATCTTCCAGTAGTAGAAAATGACACTATAAAAGATTTGGGGCATTGTGCGCGAGAGGGTTGTGATAAAGAAGAAATGATATATCACACACAAGCATTTAATAGTCTCTTTGAATATTACAGTCAAAATGGCAGGAGCGACTACCCCAAAGAACAAGCATATTTTGATTTGGATGCAATGCATGATGTTGGAGCGGTAATAAAAGCAGAATGTGATTTTCTTGGTTGCACGAAACAACATGACAAAGTTGCACAAACAATGTTACTTTCTCGTTTAACAAGTTGGATGCGCAAGCAAGAAGGCGGATATGTACTAGGCAGAAACAAAGAGGTAGACGCCGTTATAAGAGCGGTAAGCGACATGCACAAAGAACAATAAACAGAGGATGACTCTGTTTATTTGTATTTTAAAAGCTTCCCAAAATTACTGGCCAGCCGATTGTGACTCTGCCGTCTCGTACTGCGACCTGCAAGTTAATTCGGTTGTTGTCTTTTCTAATAAAATCACGACCTCGACTTGAATAGGCATAGATTGTAAAAAGATTTGCGCTTTGTTGGGATGAAATTTGTGTATATCCAAGTTGTCGGAGAATTTGGTTTGGATGTATAAAGTTATCAAGAACAATGCTTTCGCCGTCAATCACATTGAATTTTTGACGTAATTGATTTGCGTTTAATGAATGTATTGTATAAATAAATCCAAAACCGATGTTGGTTTTTGATAAGACAAGCGGGCTTTGGATAATTTCGCGTGAATATATTGAAAACTGACCGTCCCCCAGTTGTTCAAGCTTTGGATTAGACAATGATTCAAAATGATAGAAGATAAGGATTATGCAAAAAGTAGAAAAAAGAATAAACTTGACCATTAGTTAATTTTTGACAGAAAATCTGCACATAATACCGTGTGAAACGCGCTTTAATTGTCGGAATTGTAGTAATACTTGTATTGGGTTCATTTGGTCTTTTTGGCTTTGCAAATGAACAGGTATATTTTTCCATTCATTATGAAGTTGATGGAATTGTTAAAAAAATAAAGGTAACAGAGTCGAAGCTTGTACCAAATTGGTGGGATTTGGAATCAAGGCACAAATTTACCGAGGGCAAGAATTTATGGGAGCGAGCACAAGATATTCAAGAAAAAAAGGTCCTTGACCCAGCAATGACATTACAGAAAAAATTTCCCGAGATATATAAAATTGTAAAAAATATCGAAGATGAAGTGTTCAAGGCAAAAAATGACGGCATAATAAATTTTGAACCAGATAGATTGAAAAAATTTTGGATAACGGACCAAGAAGAGGGGCGGGAGCTTGATGTAAAAAAGCTATGCATGGATATTTTCATGGCATTAAAGGGTGGGGTATATACCGATATCTATGCCGATGTGAAAGTAACGACACCGAGAGGTGTAGATGACATTTTGGATGATATAGTTGAGCGCAGTCGCTATTCAACCGTATTTGCCGATAATGCACCGAGAGAGTCTAACATCGCACTTGCTCTGGAGGCTTTTGATGGTCTAATAGTAAAAGATGGCGAGCGCGTATCCTTTAACAAGGTCGTAGGTCCAAGAACAAGTGCAATGGGTTTTGAAGAGGCTAATATAATCAAGGACGGTGAATTTGTTCCAGGAATAGGCGGCGGGGTATGCCAAGCAAGCACGACCATTTTTAATGCGGTGCTTTTAAGTGGATTACGAATAGCGGAGAGTCATAATCACAGTCTGCCGATATCGTATGTCCCGCTTGGACGTGATGCGATGGTATCAAGTGCCGCCGATTTGGAATTTGTAAATAACACAGGACATACAATTTTCATAGAAGCCAAGGTTATCGACAATGGACCAAAAAATACTGCACTTGTCAAAATATATGGAGCCCCGACTTCGTTTAGGTATGTGCCAAGGGTCGAGATGAAAACTCTTGAACAAAAATATGAGATACTTGGCGAAGTACCCGTTGAAACAAGTGGATATGATTTTTACACAGGGGAAGAATGGTATTATAAAGAGCGAGTAATTGAATCTGGTTATCCACCGCGCGAAACAATTACTTATCTTGATACATATCGTGATGATGAAATTGTGCGATCAAAAATAATAAGAAAAAGCCACTATAAAGGCAAGCAACGCATTGTTAAATATGAAAAAGTTTATCTCAGCCCCATATCCAACGGAATGTAAATATATGAACCACCCAATTCCACATGTATGCAGGTAATGATTGGTTTCGTGCAACATCAACGACTACGCCAACGATAAGATTGGTTCGTTCTGGACCAAAGTCTGATGAATCAAAGCTTTTCCATTGACGGTCACCATTTTCACCAGTTGATCCATCGCCACCGCGATTGTCACCCATGTAAAATACATATCCTTGTGGAATTACGATTTCTCTTCTTGTAAAGGGTGATCCATTAGCGGGGGTGTGTGTGACGTATTGGATAAACTGTCTTTGCCAGCCTGTGTTGTAAAAGCCGTCATTTGCATGTAAATTACCACCTTCAAGCCAATTTAGCAGGCGGACATAATGCCCAGTAACCAAATTCTGACCCCATCGAGTTGTATCAAGATAGTACTCGTCGATAGGTACACCATTTACTTGGATTTCAAAACGATCATTTGCAAAAGATGTTGGATTGGTTAAGGGAATTCTGTGGAAAAAGACGGTGTCGCCTGGTAATGCGATTACACGTTTAATAAAGAAACAAAACCGACCATCTGGGCTTTGGTGTTGTCCGTTTGTGCGATAAAATCGGGTCACTATAATGTCACCACGACTTGGGTTGGCGAAACGGTTGACAAGGACGCTGTCAGTATTGTTTCCACCATTTACAGCGTTAGCTTGGAAATAATAAGGGTTAAGTCGATGCATCATGCTTGTACCACGAACTTCGGAATAAAAGAAAACAACGGTAAAAGCAATAAGTCCCACCGAAATAAGGATTGCAATGGTAAAAAATCCACTAGAAATAATGGATGCAGTACGGAACCGTTTGGTTTCGCCTTTCATATTTCGACCCTCTTGTGCAAGAGAGTATTCTTGGTTTAAGAACTTGTTTTCCCCCATAGATGAATTATTGTAACATATTTGAACTGATAATCAAAAGGAAAAATGTTGGATTGTTTTATGACCAAGATGCCCAAAAAATACATTAATGCGAAAAAGGTGTATTTTTCCTTGACTTTTGCATATATTTATACGAATATATTTATATTCTTAAATATAAGGAGGAATAAAATTCATATGATGAAAGATATGAAAAAGTACTTGGCTGAGATGCTCGGAACCGCTTTCCTTGTTGCGATGAGTGTGGGCGCGGTTGTCTGGGGCGGAATGTTACTTGGTAGTGCCTTTATGGGTATTCCAGGAGCGGAAGATGGAATGCCATTTGCAACGGCGGCACATGCGTTAATTGGTTCGCTTGCATTTGGTTTGTCACTTATGGCAATTATCTACATAATTGGTCCGATAAGTGGTGCACACGTAAACCCTGCGGTTTCACTTGCTATGTTTATGAGAAAAAAACTTAGCTTGAAAGACTTTGGTTTCTATGTAGTTGCACAAGTAATCGGAGCTATTGTCGGTGCATTGTTTGTATGGGGAACCATTAAACTTGCATTCGGTGGTGATGTAACTTGGCTTACAGCTGGTGTAAATGGGTTTGAAGAAATCGGTACAAACACAGCAACATCAATTATTCTTGGACTTCTTGTTGAAATCGTATTGACATTCGTATTCGTTCTTACAATCATTGGTGTGGTTGCAAGAAAGAAAAATGCAGTTATTGCTGGAATTGTTATCGGTTTGACACTTGCACTTGTTCACTTTGTTGGATTCAACATCACAGGAACATCAGTAAACCCAGCAAGAAGCTTGGGTACAGCAGTATTCGGTGGAGTTGAAGGACTTAGACAAGTTTGGTTGTTCCTTGTTGCTCCTATGATTGGTGCAGCATTGGCGGCACTTGCAGGATGCTACTTCTTTGGTAAAAAAGAAGAGGAAGAAGCCGAAGCCGAGTAATTTAATTTTACTTACTATAAAAAGCCCTGTCCCACACAGGGCTTTTTTGTTTGCGTGTAGAATTGCCTAAATATAAAATTCATAGTATATTGGATGGTGAAGAAAATTTATAGATATTACCGTGACAGGCTTGTTGAAATAAGTGGACGAAGCCGAAGCTTGTACTCTAAGAGTGTAAGTAAAAAAACCGCCTATGACATAGGCAGAATTTTGGATGGAGATTACAAGGCGATTGATGATTTCCATGATTTTTTGTGGAACAAAAAGCGTACGACATATGCTCTTGTAAACAAGGATTCAAAGGAGCGAATTTGTCGTAATCTTGACGTTGAAAAGGTGGTAAAGGCACAATATAAGGACGAACGCCCTATGAAAAAGGCGGAAGTTGCTAATGAAAATTTACGTCGTGCACGTATCCAGCGTGACGAAGAAAAAAAGATAATAATATCCCAAGTCAACGATTTGAAATTGCTCAAGCGTGAAATCGAAGAAATCGCAAGTGAGACTGGTCGATATGAATTATTTATTGGTTATCCGTTTGTCGAGGGTTGTATTGGGCGAGAGACCGTTGTCCGTGCGCCACTTTTGCTTTTCCCAGCGGTGATACACATAGAGAACGAGACAACAGCGATTATCGAACTAAAAGCAGATGAACAAATCCAATTTAACAAAGTCTTTATCATGGCATATGCCCAGCGTTTTAATCTGGACATAGATGACATGGTGCAAGAATTTGATACCATGCAAGAAATGAAGTTTAAAACAATTGATGATATTGTTTCATATTTGCGTACGTTTGGATTTAAAATGCAACATCCGCAACGAAAAGGTATGTTTGGCTTTAACCGTGTAAAAGAACCACATTTGGGTGACCCAATCGAGGTAAAGCATTATTCGATTCTTGGGCGGTTCCCGCTTGCAAATGCTATTTATAATGATTACCGCGAACTTGAAAAAAGAAAAGGCACGGCAGCAATTCGCAGCCTTCTTGAAAATCGCGAGGTTGGAAAAATAAAAAATCCAGACAGCAACCTTTACGCCGTGAACTCGCTTGACTTTGCACAGGAAGAAGCGATAGAGAAGCTTAATCAACATGGAAATATGGTTATATATGGTCCGCCAGGAACGGGAAAGAGCCAAACATTGGTCAACGTCATAACCGATGCACTTTGTAAGAATAAACGGGTTTTGGTTGTGTCGCAAAAAAAGGCGGCATTGGATGTTATTTATAACCGACTTGGAATCTTGAATGACAAGGTTATGTATGTTACCGACCCCGAGAAACACAAAAACGACTTTTATGCACGAACAAAGGCAACGCATTTGTCGATTATTGAAACACATGCTTTGGGCGATGCAACGAACAATGAAACCAAATATAAAGAGATAAAGAATACGATAGACTCGGAAGTAGAAGCGTTGCAGACCATTTCGGACACCTTGTTTACTCCGACTGCATTTGGACCAAGTTTACAAGAAATGTACGCCATGAGCTACATATTCGGAAAAGATGTGACCGAGCGGCAAGTTTATGAGAGCATGTTGCAAAACCCAAAAGTCATGGCTTTGAGGTATCATGAACTTGACAATACTATTCGAGTTATAAAAGAAAAAAGAAAAAGCGATTTATATTACAAAAGATTGGAAATGCAGGCGCAAAACCCACTTGTAAACCATATTAAAAATGATTTAAGTGTTCATACAATTAATACGGCAAAAACATTCATTGATGGATTTTCGGGCAAGAAAATTGTGCCATTTGATATGAGTAGATATCCAAACGCGCGACAATTACTTGCATTCTATTTGGAGAATGACCTTTCAAGTAAAAGCGATTTAAAACCTATTGTAAAATTTATTGCAAAGATCGAGCGAAAAGATGCAAAACAAATTTCGGATAACTTTGAACAGGCTATGCAAGGAATAAAAACATATGTTGATGAGTTTGCTTTGCTTGAAACCATTTTGGACAAAAAAGGTTTTGCTATGACGCTTGAAAATATTTTGTATGGAAACACATTGTTTTTAAAGATGTTGTCAAATGCGCTTGATAATTATGTTGATGTTCGTGACATGAATTTAAATATGCAAGAAATGACAGACATGGAAAAGCTTGTATTGAACTTTGCTTATAAAAATTCAAAAGGCTTAAAATGTTTTAAAGATGTTATAGAAAAATTGCTGCATGCAAGGGTATATCACGAGCTTGTTTTGGCGGAGGATGTATACAAGAATCGTCTTGCAAAAATCATGGATTTTGAAAATATGCGTACAAGGATAATTTCGTTAAAAGAGGAGCAAAGAGAAACGGTAAAACAAATTTGTCTTGATATGTTCAAGAAGAATTATTCAACATTGTACAAGAGTACGCCCGAAAACAAAAATTTCTTTTACCAAATTAACAAACAACAAAATCTTTGGACAATTCGTAAATTAATGGATACCTATAGCGACCTTATGCTTACGTTATTTCCATGTTGGCTTGTGTCGCCCGAGAATGTATCTACGATCATGCCATTAAAAGAAAATTTATTTGATCTCATATTATTTGATGAAGCAAGTCAAGTGTTTATTGAAAATACACTTCCAACAATTTATCGTGGACGTCACATCGCAATTGCGGGGGATAATAAACAACTTCGTCCAACTGCACTCTTTATACGTCGGTATATGGGTACAGATTTTTATGATCTTGACCTAAGTACCCAAGCGGCATTAGAGGTCGAGAGTTTGCTTGACCTTGCGACAAGTCGATACAACAGCGTGAATTTGAATTATCATTACCGAAGTTTACATGAGGAATTTATTACATTTTCTAACTATGCCTTTTATGATTGTCGCCTGCAGATTGCTCCGAACTTGTCAAAAAATATCCAGACCAAGCCAATAGAACGTATAAAAGTCTCGGGAAAATGGATAGACAGAAAAAATAAAGAAGAGGCGATCGAGATTGTCAAGTTGTTGAAGAAATTGTTAAATTCTCGCAAGTCAAATGAAACTATCGGAATAGTTACATTTAACGCCGAACAAGAAAACCTTATAGAAGACCTTGTTGACAAAGAGTCTTTGAAAGATGAAAAATTCCGTAATCAATTATTAAAAGAAAAGAACAGGCGTGAGAACGGAGAAGATGTAAGTATCTTTGTCAAAAATATCGAAAACGTCCAAGGTGACGAACGTGACATAATTATTTTCAGCATAGGGTATGCTCAGAATGAGCACGGTAAAGTTATATCTCATTTCGGACCATTGAATATAGAGGGTGGAGAAAATCGTCTTAACGTTGCAATTACAAGGGCAAAAAAGAAAATTTATGTTGTAACAAGTATTGAACCCGAAGAGCTTAATGTTGATGGTACAAAAAATCTTGGACCAAAGTTGTTTAAAAAATATCTTCAATATGTGCGTGCGGTATCTGCTGGAAAATCGAAAGAGGTTCAATACATTCTTGAGAGTTTCAGACCGAGCGATATGGCACAAAATAAATCAATAGGAATTGCAGACGAAATAAAAGTGGCACTTGAAAAACTTGGATACAGCGTCGAGGCAGATCTTGGTAATAATAGTTACAAATTATCTTTGGCGATATATGACAAGAAATTTGATACCTATTTAGTCGGAATTGAATGTGACGATACGGCATTCCGCTCGAGTTCAAGTGTTCTTGAACGTTATGTATTTCGTACAGCATTCATGGAAAGTCGTGGTTGGAAGATTTTACGAGTATGGAGTAGAGATTGGTGGTTACATCGTTCAAAGGTAATTTCACAAATCGACAAGATTGCAAAGAAAGAGCAGGAAAGATTGGTTTTGAATAATTCAAAGAAATAAAGCTTAATAATTAGATAAGTTGTGTGATATTATATTAACATGAGAACAGCATTAGAAATGTATGAATTTGCCATAAAAAATGGTTATGGTCGTGACGCACTTTTTATAAGGCGTGGGCTCAAGCATTTCGAGGTTATTGCAAATTATTTAACACCCGAGGACGATGTGGTGTTGACTTTTCTTGCCGAATATAAAATTAATGCCAAGAACAATATCGGGGTGTCTGCGTTTGCACTTACTAATAAAAAGATTATTATTGGTCAACATGGTGTTGTGACTCGTGAACGAAGTAAACAGGTTATGTTAAAAAACATTAACGATATTACAAAGAAGACTTATTACATGGCGGGGGAAATTGTATTTCAAACAATAGACGATGTGTTTTCTGCGTTATTCGTTCCAAAGTGTATGAAAAAAGTTTACAAAGCTGTGATTTCTCATATGGATTGTTTAAGAACATCGAGTGCGCGACTTAACGAGTCCCCGCAATATGTTATACCAGCGCAAGTCCCGATTGATCCAATGTGTGATGAAAAGATGACAAAACGTATAATGCATTTCAAAAAACTTGCCGATGAGGGTTTTATAACTCAAGAAGAATTCGAAGCCAAAAAACGAAAAATTATGGGTATTTAGACATAGGGTTATAAAAATCGCATATTGCGATTTTTTAATTTAATGTATTCTATTGTCGTGTTCATAAATTGTTACCGTCTTTGAACCGTCCGCGTGGTAGGTTGTACCTTTGCCATGCTTTTGTCCGTTTACCCAAATACCTTCGAATCGTTCTCCGCTTGGATAAACATATATACCATGTCCATGCATTTTGCCATTTTGCCATTCGCCGCCATATTGTTCTCCATTTGCAAAGTGGGTTGAACCTTTGCCTTCTCGCTTGTCATCAACCCAAGTGCCAGAATATCCACCATAACCACTTGGTAATATAAGCGTGCCTTTTCCGTGTCGCAAGTCGTTTAACCATTCTCCTTCGTATCGTCCACCATTTGCATAGTAGAGTACACCTAGCCCATTTTGTTTGCCGTCAGCCCAATCGCCATTGTACCTATTACCATTTGAATAGGTGTATTGACCTTTGCCATGAAATTTGTTGTTTTGAAAGCGACCTTCGTATATATCGCCATTTCCAAATGTGTACTGACCTATTTCTTTGAATCCATTTTTCCATGTACCCGAAAACTTGTCACCGTTTGCGTAAAGATAGATACCTTTGCCATGCTTTTTATCGTCTTGCCAATAGCCTATGTATTCGGTTTTACTCTTGAAAATATATGTACCTTTCCCATGCTTTCGACCAATTTGCCAAAAGCCTTCGTACTTGTTGCCATTGGCAAAAAAATACACACCGATGCCATGTCGTGCGCCATCTTGGACGTGTCCAACATATTTATCGCCATTTTCGTACTTAATTGTTTGTTTCAAGATAAGGCTCCTTTTAACTAGTTGTTGTCGGCAATTATGCTTCGTGCAATGCGCGGTGCGATTGGTTGTAGCTCGTCCTCGGGTTTGGCTTCGACGTAATCAAATGTTGCCTCGCCCTCTTTATTGATGAAGTCTGCATTTATTGTGACTTTGTTCAAATTCTTTGCACTAGGCGAATCATACATGATGTCGCGCAGATGTCTTTCGAGAACGGTACGAAGACCACGTGCCCCAGTCTTAAGGGCTGATGCCTTTTCTGCGATTTTAAGTAAACTTTCTTCATCAAAGACAAGTTCGACGCCGTCCATAGCAAAAAGCTTTTTATATTGTGTAACAAGTGCATTCTTTGGTTTTGTTAGTATATCGACCAATGCTTGTTTATCAAGTGCGTTTAACGTAACAATAACTTGAAGTCGACCAATGAATTCGGGTATAAGACCAAATTTTGCAAAATCGGATACCGCTGCGTCCTTTATTAATTGGTTTGATTCATTTTCATCAAGAACAATAGTGCTTCCAGTCAGTCGTGATTTAACAAGAATGTTAAGCCCGACAAACGCACCACCCCCAACAAACAGGATATTCTTTGTGTCGATATCAACTGGACCATTTGGTGTGTTAATTGTTGCAATCGAACCCTCGATGGTTTTAAGCAAGGCTTGTTGAATTGCTTCACCGCCTCGGTTGAATTTAGATGCAAGCTTGTCAACCTCGTCTATGTAAACCATTCCAAGTTCGGCTTGTTTGATGTCGTAATTTGAATTTTGATAAAGCTTTAATATAATGTTTTGGATTTCTTCGCTTACGCTGTCTGCACCAACCAAAGTTGTCGCATCAGACATGGCAAATGGTACATCCAACATGCGGGCAAGTGTTTGGACAATATAAGTTTTACCAACACCAGTAGGACCTATCATTAAAACGTTACTCTTTGTAATTTCAACGTCGGTGTCTGTATGCATTATTCGTTTGTAGTGGTTATAAATAGATACTGATAAAACACGTTTTGCATCGTCTTGACCAATGACATATTCGTCAAGGTGTGCGCGAATCTCTGCAGGAGTAGGCAGCTTTTTTATCATAATTCCCCCATGAATAGTTTACACAAATATAACATAGGAAAATAAAAATTTAAAATGATTGTATGTGTAGAGAGAAGTTGTGTTCTGTACCCTCAATCTCGGCGGTCTGTCCTTCCTTGCAATGACATGGCTGTAGATTTAAAAAACCGCCCAGTTGCGAGCGGTTTTGTTTAAAGCTAAGATTTATACAACATCTTCTGCGAAAAATCTTACAATCTCGATTTCGGCGTTTTCGATTGAATCCGAGCTGTGGATTGCGTTTGTCCCGATGTCTTTTCCATATTTTGCACGGATAGTGTCAGTTCCCCAGCCTGCTGGGTCGGTTGGTCCACGAAGCATGCCCATTTTTTCGACTGCGTTTTTGCCCTCGACAATCATACCGACTACTGGACCACTTGTCATAAATTCTTCGATTTCTGGGTAGAATGGTTTTGATACTATGTGGGCATAGTGTTCAGCCAAAACCTCTTTTGACAAATCAAACATTTTGTCTGCGGTTATTTGCAATCCCAAGTTCAAAATCATTTCTTTGATGTCTGCGATTGCGTTGTCTGCGTCTTGTCTTGTTGTTACGTCGGGTTTAATCATTACGTATGTTCTTTCCATGCTTTTATCTCCTTTGAAAAATAATAGACAAAATTTGCCACAATTAAAAATAAATGTCAAGGATAACTTGACTAGTTAAAAGCTATGGTTCTTTCAACAGGTGGCTCGAGGCTTTCTATATCAAGAAGTGAACATAGTTGTTGTGTATTAATCTTTTGAGTAGTCTGCTGTTTATTTTTATCTTTCACATTATCAAGATGAAATTCTCTTTTGCATGTATCGTCATTATCGCCAGACACAAAGTATGTTGCCTGTTCAACGTCGCGTGTGAGATTAATACCCTTGTCTCGTAAATTCTTTACAAAAAATGGCCAGGCATTGGTTTTTGACAAGCTGCTCTGAAGTGGGTGAGATATAGAAATTTTAGGGGCTGTGTCGGATAATTTAGCAAGTCCGTTATTTACATATGTATCCAGCCGTGATATTCCATGACCTACGTCCATTGTGTTATAGTTGCAAACAAAGTATTTTTCTATGATTTCTTCGGGCCATAGTTCAAGCCGATAGCAAATCTCATCAAGAAGAAGTCTTGTGGCTTCGGCATCGTCGACTGAGAAGTGTGGGCGAAGGTGACTTGTATCAATATCGAATCTTTTAAGACGTTCGAACAGCGTACCATTTTTTACCCCTTCCGAATATGATACCGCGTCATGTATTTCTTTGACACAGTAGCTGGATATTAATGGCATTTGTAAGTTGTATTTTTTATACATTCTTTGTATTGTGATCAAATCACATTGTGCATGGAATGCAAAATTCATATCGGCTTGGGTAAGTATGTCATACATGTATTTTTCTTTTTCTTTAAATATTGTGGGGTCAGAACCGAATTTTTTGCCAGTTACCGTTTTGATTAATGATTTGTTGTAATTTTTCTTTTTTTGATAAAACCCTACGCTAGGTCTTTCAATTATGTCGAAATTGTCGTTTGTAAGAACCGAACCGAAACTTGCTGGCGTCAGCGTTGCTGGGTCTGCTTCTAGATCAAAAAACAAGTAACTTGCTTGAGTATTCATCAATGATTTTATCATATCGATTTGATAGAAGTCAATAGACCCCTTTTTAGGGTTATCATTTAGATTATTGGAAATGCGGGAATAGGTTTTGACTGTTTTGGGACAAGTGCAAGTATTTCTTTTGCTAATTCAAGTGTGCCATATGGAACAAAGTAATCAAATGAAAATGCCTTTGCAAACACCGCCATAGGAATCGAGCCCTTTGGCTCTTTTCGCATGTAGGGAATATTATTGTTGTTTAACATGTCCTCGAACATCCCCGACAGCGGACCGTTGTTTAATGTTGTCAAATATACGACGTCGTTTTGTTGTGGTTCTTTTAGTTTTCGTTTGCCACACAAGTGACAAATATTTTCGTCACGTTTTAACACAATTTTACATCTGCCACAGTAAAAGATCATTTGGTAGTGGCGCCCAGAATCGAACTGGGAACCTCAGGGTTATGAATCCTGTGCGCTAACCAATTGCGCCACGCCACCATGCTGTAAACTATATCAAAAAAACTTTGAAAAATCAAGCCCTTTTTGTGGGCGAGGGGCGGGTTTTTTAATAAAATGACGCCTTTAAATCGATTTTGCGGTGAAAAAGGGTTGATGTGTGGGGGAGTATGTGTTATAATTATCTGTTAAATTAATCGACTTGGGGCGAGATTACATAACAAATGAAGAAAAATGGGTTTATGTGTATTCACATAAAAAATGTAATAGTGCGTCGCTTTGCGACGGTCGATACATTTTTTGGACACTAAGCAAGGACTGATATACGGAATTATCTGCGATAATTCCCTGGTCATAAAACTAAAAATGTATGTAAGTGAAAGGGGTTAGACAATGGCAAAGAACACAATATCAAAAGTAGATGCAAAATATGGCTCGGACCAGATCCAAGTGCTAGAGGGGCTTGACCCAGTCCGTAAGCGTCCAGGGATGTATATTGGTTCTACTGATGCACGTGGTTTGCATCATTTGATAATCGAGGTTGTCGATAACTCGGTCGACGAAGCACTTGCAGGTCATTGTGATTTGATTGATGTAACCATTAACAAAGATGGTTCTGTTTCGATTACCGACAACGGTCGTGGTATTCCAACGGGAATTCACAAGACCGAAAAGAAGAGTGCGGTCGAGGTTGTTCTTACAAAATTGCATGCTGGGGGAAAGTTTGGTGAGGGCGGGTACAAAGTGTCGGGTGGATTGCACGGTGTTGGTATTTCTGTTGTAAATGCTTTGTCAGAATGGTTGGATGTTCAAATTTGGCAAAATGGTAAAGAGTTTAAACAAACATATAACCGTGGTATTCCACAAAGACCACTTGCAGAAGTTGGAAGTACAAAGAAAACGGGTACAAAAATAACATTTATGCCAGACGCCGATATTTTTGACAGCGTTGATTTTAACTATGACACCATTCGTTCAAGACTGCGCGAAGTTGCATTTCTTAACAAGGGCTTGCGTATTATGGCAAGCGATAAACGTCCAGGGCGCGAGAGAACAGATGATTTTTGTTATAAGGGTGGTATCGTCGAGTTTGTTGAACACCTTAACCGAAACAAGAACCTTATTATTCCGCAAACTATTTATATAGACAAAGGCGGCAAGACAAGTCAAATCGAAGTTGCTTTTGCATACAACGACGGTTACGCCGAGAACATTCATGCATACGCAAATAATATAAACACCGAGGAAGGTGGGGTTCACCTTATTGGTTTCCGTAATGCTGTGTCAAAGATTATTAACGACTATGGTAAAAAGACCAACCAATTAAAAAATGATAATGACAAGTTATCCATTGATGATTGTTTGGAGGGTATTGTTGCAATTATCTCGGTTAAATTAACCGACCCACAATTCGAAGGACAAACCAAGACAAAACTTGGAAACGCGTATATCCGTGGTGAAGTTGAAAAAGCGGTCATGAACGGCTTTGGCGAATTCATGGAAGAAAATCCGAAAGAGGCAAAAGAACTTATATTAAAATGTATTACCGCGCGAAATGCCCGTGATGCGGCACGTAATGCACGAGACCTTTCAAGAAGAAAGAGCAGTTTAGAAAGTACCACACTTCCAGGTAAGCTTGCCGATTGTACAGAAAAAGATGCAGCCAAATGTGAAATTTATGTGGTCGAGGGTGATTCTGCTGGTGGATCAGCTAAACAAGGTCGTGATCGCAGATTCCAAGCAATCCTTCCATTACGTGGGAAGATACTTAACGTTGAAAAGGCAAGATTGTCAAAGGTTCTTGAAAACGCCGAAATTAAAAACATGATTACCGCATTCGGTTGTGGTATTCAAGAGGACTTTTCTATTGACCGTCTTCGTTACCATAAAATTATAATTATGACTGACGCGGACGTTGATGGTTCGCACATTAGAATTTTGTTACTTACATTTTTTTACCGTTTTATGAGACCGCTTATCGAGGGTGGACATATTTATATTGCTCAACCGCCGTTGTACAAAGTTACACGTGGTAAGAGCGAGACTTATATTTATTCGGACCAAGAATTGGAAAAGTTGTTCGCAAAAAGCGGCAAGAGCGGCACATCATTGCAACGCTATAAAGGTCTTGGAGAAATGATGCCAACACAATTATGGGACACAACAATGAACCCAGAACACAGAACAATATTACAGGTTACTATGGAGGATGCGTTTGCCGCCGATGAAATGTTTACAACACTAATGGGTGACAAACCAGAACTTCGACGTGATTTCATAAGTGAAAATGCGGCACGATACGTTGATGGGCTGGATATATAAGGAGCCAAGATGAGTAAAATCACAGAGGTTATGAAAGATGTCGAGGAAGCTGCCCAAATGTATAATGCTGCGCGTGTGCATGGAAAAGATCCGACAGAACATATTGCAGAGCACATGCCGCCAGAAAAGCTAAGAACGCTATCCGCGGGATTGAACATTCTAAAAGGCTATGTAGAGGGCGCATCAAGAATACAGAGAGAACAAAAATTAAAAGAATATAGAGATAAAAAAATACAGACAGAACAAAAATTAAGTGATGCAAACAAGGAGACATAGTGGAAAAAGACTTAAGAACAATGGAGATTGTAAGACGTGCGGCGGAAACATTTGGTCAAGGGATTCATCTTGGTGAAAACCCAACAGAATTCTTGGCAAAGCACACAAAGCCTGAGCAACTTGCCGAGATGAGAGATGCGCTGATAGTAATGTTCGCAAGTGTTAACGAAGCGATACACCAACAAAGAGAGCAAAGATTAGAAGAAGAAATGTCAAAGTAATAAATTAAGGGAGTCACAAGAATGGACAACGAAAACAAAGAGCACGAAGAAATCATTGATAAAACACGTGTGTTAAAGGTACGTATTGAAAATGAATTGAAAAATTCGTTTATGTCGTATGCAATGATGGTTAACGTTTCGCGTGCTATTCCCGATGTGCGTGATGGGTTAAAGCCTGTGCACCGTCGTATTTTGTATTCTATGTATGAACTTGGCGTTATGCACGACAAGGCGTACAAGAAATCTGCACGTATCGTTGGTGAAACGATGGGTAAATATCACCCGCATGGTGACAGTTCCATTTATGATGCATTGGTACGTATGGCACAAGATTTTTCTATGCGTGCACCACTTGTGGACGGACATGGTAACTTTGGTTCTGTGGATGGTGATAACGCGGCAGCTATGCGTTATACAGAAGCCCGTCTTTCTCCAATTTCTAGTGAGCTTTTAAGAGAAATCGACAAGAATACGGTGGACTTTGTCCCGAACTATGACGAGACCGAGTCACAGCCAAGTGTTATGCCCGCACGCTTTCCGAATTTGCTTGTTAATGGTTCAGACGGTATTGCGGTTGGTATGGCGACGAATATTCCTCCGCATAACTTGAACGAGGTTATCGACGGTGTTATTGCGATAATTGATGATGCTGATGTTTCTGTTGAACAATTAATTAAAATTATCCCTGCGCCAGATTATCCAACTGGTGGTATTGTTATGGGACGTGCCGCACTCCGTCATGCTTATAAAACGGGTCGTGGTGGTGTGGTTATGCGTGCCAAAGCCGAAATCGAACAATCAAAATCGGGCAAGAACATAATCGTTGTAACCGAAATTCCATTCCAAGTTAACAAAGCACGTTTGATTGCGTCTATTGCCGATTTGGTAAAGGAAAAGAAAATCGACGGCATAAGCGGCGTTAACGAAGAATCGGACAGAACAGGACTTCGAATAGTAATCGAATTAAAACGCGATGCCCAGCCTCAGGTTGTGTTGAATTCATTGTACAAACAAACCCAGTTACAAGTTTCGGCAGGGATTATATTCTTGGCGCTTGTTGGGAACGAGCCAAAGTTCTTGAACTTGAAAGAAATGTTGGTTCATTATCTTGAACACCAAAAAGAAGTTATTGTTCGCCGTACACGCTTTGATTTAGAAAAAGCGGAAGAGCGCGCACACATCGTCGAGGGTTTGGTAATTGCACTTGCAAAAATTGACGAAGTTATCCGAATAATCAAAACAAGTGAAGACCGTGACGATGCTCGAGCAAAATTGTGCGACAAATTCCTTTTAAGTGAACGACAGGCAAACGCGATACTTGATATGCGTCTTGCAAGACTTGCAAAGTTGGAAGTTGAAAAGCTTAAGGCAGAACTTAAGGAATTAAAAGAATTAATCGCAGAATTAAAGTCTATTCTTGCAAGTCCGAAAAAAGTGCTTGATATCATTCGCACAGAGTTAACCGAGGTAAAAGAAAGATACGGTGAAGAACGTAGAACTGAAATAAGCCATGACTTTGGTGAGATAGAGATTGCCGATTTGATTGACAAAGAAGATGTCGTCGTTTCTATGAGTCACTATGGTTATGTAAAGCGATTGCCTCTTGCCGAGTACAAAACACAAAACCGTGGTGGACGTGGTCAAAAGACACAAGCAACAAAGGAAGAGGATTTTGTTGAACAGCTCTTCGTTACAAATACCCACCATGACTTGTTGTTTTTTACAAACCTTGGAAAGGTATATTGTATCAAGGCGTACGAAGTTCCAGAAGCCGCAAAAAACACAAAAGGTCGTGCGATAATTAACTTGTTACAACTTGGTGAGAATGAACGAGTCACCGCATGTATTCCTGTTGAAACATTCGAAAACGGTCATCTTATGATGGCTACCGCAAACGGAATAATCAAGAAAACAGACATTTCCGAGTTTAAAAAGATTAAACGTAACGGAAAGGTTGCGATTACATTAAAGGAAGAAGGCGACGAGCTTATATCGGTGCAATTAACAAGTGGTCGTGACGAAATATTAATGGCGGCAAGTTCAGGAAAATGTATAAGGTTCAGCGAAGAAGACGTCCGCCCAATGGGAAGAACGGCATCTGGTGTGAAGAGTATGCGTCTTGACAAAGAAAACGATGTTGTTGTTGATATGACGGTGTTGATGCCAGGATATGAAATCCTTACCGTTTCATCCAATGGTTACGGAAAGCGAAGTGATGTAGAAGATTACAGGTTACAGAGTCGTGCGGGTAAAGGTATCAAGGCGGGGATATTCAACGCAAAAACGGGACAGCTTGTGAACCTTAAACAAGTCCGCCCAGACCAAGACGTAATGTTAATAAGCGACAGCGGCACGATAATAAGAACGCGTGCGCGAGAAATTTCAAAGATAAGCCGCGATACCCAAGGTGTGCGTATTATGAAATTAAAAGATGCTGGTTCAAAGGTTGTGTGTGTGGCAATTGCCCAAGCATCCGAAGAGTCGGACGACGGTGGTGAAGAATAATGATTTAAAAAAGCACATATGTGCTTTTTTTCGAAATTTCGACAAACTTGCAAATTGGTTGCAAATTTTCTAATTTTTGCTTATATTATATACATGCACTTCGGTGCAAATCTCTGGAAACCAGTTGGGGTTGGCCGGTTAAAAGGAGATGAAATATTTGAAAAATATTATAACAATGATTTTGTTGGCATTATCTATTGTAGGTGCGGTGTTCATGATTGTTGCACTCGCAGTATCAGGAGATCTCATAATTGAGCCTGGATTTACAGGAATGGCATATCTAATCGGATTATTAGTATTCTTTGTTGGTATGACAGTATTCTTTATGCTCAAGTTACTTAATAAAGCCGATGCATTTCATTGGCTTGTTCTTGTTGTGACTGGTATAGTAGTGACAGTATTTATGTTTATTACTGCAGTTGATGTACTAACAACTGAACAATTCGCACTAGTTCCAGACAACATACATAGAGCAACAGTAATTTACGGCTCATTTCCTATATTTGGAATGATGTTAATCGCTGGTGTAATGCCTATTGTATTTGGACTTAAGCAATTTTTCAGCAAAGAGAAGAAGTAATCTCAAATAGTAATTAAAAAAGAGGCACTCCACATGCCTCTTTTTTAAATGTTTCTATGGGATGACCAGAATTGCGTAATTTTTGATTTCGGGTTTATCATCTTGTTCGTTCCAAAGTGTTTCATATATTGAACGACTCTCTTGTTGGTCATATTTTGGAATTTTGATTGGTATACCGTCTTTTGCTATTTGATCGGCTGTTTCTTTGTCGATTAATATTATTTTCACAGTTAAGTGTATCGTACTCGATGACCGATAGCAAGTCATTTTGACCGATTTTATTGATAATTAATTATGAATCAATTTAAAGAAAGACTGAAAGAGTTGCGAGCGGAAAGGAGTTTAAAACAATCTGAAGTTGCAAGAGAATTAAATATCCAAGAGCCAACTTATTCAAGCTGGGAACAGGGACGCAGGGAACCGAATATTGATACGATACTTCGCCTTGCCGAGTTTTTTGATGTGACGGTTGGACAACTTTTGGGTAGCGAAGATTTGTATGTGTGATATACTCCTACGTATGAAAAACAAACTTATTTCTATCGTGGGATTAACGGCAAGTGGTAAAACAGGTATTGGTATTAAACTTGCCAAGATGTTTAATGGTGAAGTAATTTCAAGCGATTCGCGCCAGGTTTATACGGGCTTGGATATCGGAAGTGCAAAGGTAACACTAGAGGAAGCAGATGGGGTAGTGCATCATCTTATCGATGTTATAAACCCGCCAACCACCGAAGAGTGGGAAAAGTTAAAACCAAAAAGCAAAAAACGCGGCGAATCAATATATGTCCCAGGCGATGTGGATTCAAAACCAAATGCACTTTTTGATGTACATATGTTTCAAAAAATGGCGACCGAAATTATGGCGGACATTTGGTCAAGGGGAAAGGTTCCGATTATTGTTGGTGGGACGGGACTTTATTCAAGGGCGGTTATTGAGGGCTATGATTACGGGAAAGATGGCGAGCGAAATGTGGATTTTGACGTTCTGCAAATCGCGCTTATGCCTCCGAAGGAAGTCATTGGTCCTATTATAGAACGAAGGATCATTGAACGAATTGACCAAGGGATGATCGAAGAAACGAAAAAGTTGATTGACGCGGGTGCAAGTAAGGAGTGGTTGCATGGACTTGGTCTTGATTATATGTTGAATGTAGAATATTTGGATGGCAAGTTGACAATAGATGAGTATAAATATTGGCATTATACAAAAAGCATGCAATTTGCAAAACGTCAACGTACATGGTTCAAGCGTGAGAGAGATACAATCTTTTTGGAAAATCCGAATACGTACCGCGATGAATGTGTTGAATTGGTGAAAGAATTCTTGGAGAAGTGATGAAAAATATTTACGACCTTTCAATTAATGAATTAAAAGAACATCTTGTCTCTATTGGCGAGCCAAAGTTTAGGGCGACCCAAGTTTTTTCGTTATTGCACAAAGGTTACGAAGTTATGGATATGCCGACTATTCCAGCAAGTTTAAAAGAAAAGTTAAGTCAAGATTTTTATACAAAGCTTCCTCAAATTAAAACCGAGCAAATATCAAAGGATGGAACTCGCAAATATTTATTGGAACTGGATTCGATTGGAACATTGGTTGAATGTGTATTAATGACGCAAGAATATGGAAAGACGGTATGTGTATCAACGCAGGTCGGGTGCAAGATGGGTTGTGTTTTTTGTGCAAGTGGGCGAGAGGGTTTTGTCCGAAACTTAACAAGCGGTGAAATCCTTTCACAAGTGATACTTATGAATAAATTGCAAAATGATAATGCCAATACTATGCGAATTGTTCTGATGGGAAGTGGCGAGCCGCTTGATAATTTTGATAATGTGGTTAGGTTCTTTGAACTTGTAAATACAAAAGATGGTCTGAATATAAGTACACGAAACATTTCATTGTCTACGGTGGGACTTCCAAAACAAATCCACAGGTTTGCCGATTTGCAAACAGGAGTAAATTTGTGTATAAGTCTGCATGCATCAAATGACATGGTACGTCAAAAAATCATGCCAACCGCACGAAAATATCCAATAGTCGAGTTAATTGATTCGGCAAAGTATTACTTTCAAAAAACGGGGCGCCGCGTAATTTTTGAATATTCATTAATCGACGGCGTTAATTCTGCTCTAGAACATGCGCGGGAACTTGGTGCCTTGTTGCGTGGCTTTCCGTCACATGTGAATCTCATAAACCTTAATCCGACTGGTGGAGCATTAAAGCCGCCAAGTCGTGAGGTCGCGATGAAGTTTATGGATACGCTTATAAAAAGTGGTGTGAGTTGCACCATGAGAAAAAGCAAAGGTCAAGACATCGACGGGGCATGCGGGATGTTGAAGTTGAGGAAAACTGTATAGTATAACCATCTCGACCGAAGTGGAGGGATGACAAATAAAAACCGCCCCTAGTGGACGGTTTTTATTTGAATATATTGCGGCTTCGCCTAGATTCTTCGCTCCCATGCTTTGCTGGTCGCTCTGAATGACGTGGCTATTACTTCAATTCGACTGTTGCGCCAGCTTCTTTAAGTTGTGCTTCGATTTTCTTAGCTTCGTCTGCTTGTACTTTTTCTTTTACAACTTTTGGTGCAGCGTCAACGATAGCTTTCGCGTCGCCAAGTCCAAGACCTGTGATTTCTTTTACAACTTTGATTACGTTGATTTTGTTTGCACCCGCATCTTTCAAGAAGATGTCGAATTCTGATTTAGCTGCTGGAGCGTCTGCTGCTGGAGCTGCGCCACCTGCTGCTGGGGCTGCTGCGACTGCCATTGCTGCTGCAGATACACCGAATGTTTCTTCAAGTGCTTTTACAAGCTCTGCTGCTTCTACTAATGTTAATGTTTTGATCTCTTCTACGAGTTTTGTGATTTTTTCCATGATTGGTTATTCCTTTTAGTGGATGATTCCACACCCAGTACGTAGTTTTGATTTGCTGGACTCCAGCTCTCGTACTCGGTAATATTTATGCTTTGATTAAGCGGTGGCTCTGGTATTTACAACAATAGCAAGGTTTCTTGGAACCGCTTGGACAACCGATGCAATTCCACGAGCGCCAGATTGAAGAAGTCCCATAAGTTGTGCGATGAGCTGTTCTTTTGATGGCATTGTTGCAAGTGCTGCAACTCCGTGTTCGTCGATGACCGATGTGCCAAGTACCCCGAATTTGAATGACATTTTGTCTTTAAACTTTGCTTCTTTTACGATTTTCGCGGCAGATATTTCATCGTTCATCGAAAATGCAACAGACAATGTTCCAGCAAGTTTGTCATCAAGGTCGGTAACACCAAGATTGTTAAGCGCAATACGTACAAGGTTGTTTTTGTAGACCTTGTATGTAACGCCTGCTTCACGGAATTTTCCACGAAGTTCATTTGCTTCGGCAACGGTCAGTCCGCGATAGTCCATGAATATGGCACTTTTTGCGTTGCGAAGATTTTGTTCAATCTCGGCTACTTCTTTTTGCTTTGCAAGAAAGTTTTGGCTTATTTTCTTTTCACGTTGTTTTGTCAAACTATTTCTCCTTTTAAACGCTTATTAGGCGTAGAGTAAAAATAAAATCTCCACTTATGGACGTACTGCCAAAGAGGAGATTTGAACAATCATTAAAGATGGTTTTCTTCCTCAATAAGATTTATGGTTTGACCCTACTTATTTTCTTCGGCGGAGATTTATCACTAATTATACGACAGACCGGGGGATAAGTCAACATATTTTTGTTAAAACCCCACATACTACAGACGTATGGGAAGACGGGATAAAAGAAAGCGAAAAGAGCAAGAAGAAATAAAGGAATGCAAAATCGGGTGCGAGGAAAGCACGACTTTTTGTACCGACCCCGAGAAAGAGGTTAAAAAGAAAAAAAAGGTAAGTCTTGCAACCAAGATTTATTTTGGATTATTTATATTCTCGATTGTGCTTTGTGTATTTTTGTTTTGGGCGGTTCGAAATGCAGCGGCAGAAGAATTTGAAGGAACGACTTTGATTGCTGCGATTATTGCATTGTGTCTGGCGATATTTTTTGGACTGATGAGTTTTGTTCGGTATCTGCGAAGCCGCACGGTTGCTGGCGGAATATTTTTGACTACCGCATTGTCTACTGGAGTATTTTTGGGTGCAAGTCGGTTTATAGGGGTTTTGATTCCGCCTGCTGCCTTTGCTATGGCTGCCGAACCTGGTGCCGAGACTGCGGGTGGGTTTTCATTGATGGTTATATTTGCCCAGATAGGATTGTTTGCAGCATGGTTTGCTTTTTTAATGTTTACAATTCATGCCCAAGTGAGTCCAATAAAAAAGGTGGACAGGTGTATAGAAAAAATATTGGCGGGGGACGAAATAAAAAGGGTAAGAATAGGTAAGAGTAAACAATATAAGGAATTGGAACAAAAATTGGTGCGACTGAGTCAGATAAGAAAAGAAGAGAAGGAGATTGTGGAGGAGGGTGCGTCATCCTGAGCGGAACAAAGTGGAGTCGAAGGATCTAGCGACCAACGGGAGCGTAAAAAAAGCAATTCGTTTTATAAAGTTGTTTTTTTACGCTTCACCCACTCGTTACACTCGGGGCTTGCTAGATCCTTCGACTCCACTTTGTTCCGCTCAGGATGACATGGGAAGAATTGTTACTACAACAAAAACAATATACTAAGAAACTGGCATACAAGACCGACGAGTGTGAAAAGATGCCATATGCCGTGGACGTATTTGCCTTTCATTTTAAAGATTACTGCACCAAGTGTATATGCAACGCCACCGCCGATAAGAAGCCAGAAGCTTGCGCCCCAGCCAATGTTGCTGATGAGTGGATATGCGGCGATAAGACCAATCCAACCCATGACAATAAATGTAACGAATTCAAGAGTCTTGAATTTTTTCATGTTAACCGCGGTTAATGTACAGCCTGCTGCCGCCATTGCCCAAACAACACCCAACAATGTCCATCCAGCCCAACCTTGGACACCCATTAACATGAACGGGGTATATGTTCCCGCGATGATAAAATAAATCGAACAATGGTCAAGTATTCGCATAACGCGTTTGCCTTTGTTAATTGCAAGGCTATGATATACCGTTGATAATGTAAACCCGATAAATGCACAAAGTCCGAAAACAATTACCGATATAACTGCGGTTGGTCCGCGTCCACTTTGCACCGCAAATATTATGGATAATACCAATATAGCAAGCCCAGCAAGTGCGGTAATCCCATGCGTAATTGCTGAGAAGATTTCTCCGCCAAGTGTATATAATTTCTCGTCTCGTATAGCTTGGTTTTTGCGGTAAGACCGTAATTTTTTTATGAAACGGCGAGCATATGTTTCATCAACTTCGTCAAATGTTTCAAGTTGGGCTTCGATATATTTGCCTGCATCATCTTTGTTTGGTTTATCGCCATTTAAAAGAAGACTTGTGTCTTCGGTGTCATTGATTAAATCTTCTTTCCCCATATTCCTTTTATATTAACATAGGATCAATAATTTGCGAAGTTGTTTTGGTTCTATTTAAAAAGAGGCAAATGCCTCTTTTTATCTTACTCGTTTATTATTATCATACCAATTGTGTTTCGACCAGCATGGATAGTAATTGAAACACCTACGTACAGCTGTATGATTTCTTTGAATCCAGCCTTTTTCAAGTCGGCAACAATTTGTGCAGGAATTTTTGGATCGATTTCGGTATGAGCCACGAATACAAGATCCTTGTTCACATTTGTATTTTGTGAAAGTTTGTATTGAGTCCATTCTTGTACGCAACGTGCAAAATCACCTTTGAATTTCTTTGCAGGGACAAGTTTACCTTCGTTATCTATTTCAAGTGAAGGACGAATTTTGAGAAGGTTAGCACCAAGTAATTTAAGACCACTTACTCGACCACCTTTATGAAGAAACTTAAGATCATTTATAATAAGGCTTAAATCTACTCGGTCGCGCAGGTCAGTAATCTTTTCAACAATTTCGCGTACATCCATGCCTTGTGCGCGGAATTCACTTGCCTTGATTGCAAGAATCCCAATTCCAAGTGTAAGTGATTTTGAATCAACTACGTATACGTTTGCGAAATCTTTTGCTGCTCTTTTTGCATTTTCATAACTTGCACTTATATTACTTGACATGGATATATGAATCGCAGCTCCACCGTCTTTGGTTGCTTCTTCAAAAATTTCGCGATAATCGGTTTCAAGACATGCGCTTGTCTTTGGGACAACGTTGTCAACTTCCATTGATTTGTATATGTCTTCTGGGGTAAGGTCTTTGTCAAGATAGAATTTGTCGCCTATTACTGCGCCTGTGTAGACTGGGATAATGTTGTGTTTTGCAAGAAGTTCTGGTCCAAGGTCGGCTGTGTTATCGACACTTATTGTAATTTTCATTTTGTCCTCCAAGTTTTAACTTAATCCATTAATTTTACAACTACTGGTTGATTGTGTCCAATGATTTTTATGCTCTATGTTAAGGTATAGGGGATGGGTCCATACTTTCCTCGAAATCTTTTTTAGAGTAGGTATAACCGCTGTAGACGAACAATGCTGATGTACAGGCAAGGATTACCCCGATTATTAATAACCACCCCAACCAATTTTGGACATCAAGGCTCTGGGTTGGTTCGCCTCCTCGAAAGCCAATTAAATCAAGGCTTACACCAATTACGAACATGATAAATGCATTGGATATTTTTGTACAGAACGTAAGAAAGCCTGCACTTATTGCCGTTTTATCAACTCCAGTTTTTTGTCGTTCAATTTCTATACAATCGGCGAACATGGAAATAGGAAGACTGTATAAACACCCAGTACCAATTCCACATATGAAAATGGTTATGGCGACGAACGGTAATACCATTGATTCGTGTACTGTGTTTCTGAATGCAAGTGCAATCGAGAAAATCAATATTCCTATGATAACAACACATATGGCGGTTAACAACGCACTTATCTTGTCCGTTTTTTTCGAATACCAAAACCAGAGTGGTTGACCTGCGATAATTCCAAATACAAGGCAAAGCATGATTATGGGGATTTGAAACGTGCTGAATTGGAATGTATATGTAAAGATATGTAAACCAAGTGAAGTAATAAAAGCACCAGCACCAAGAGATATTGCATAACCTATTATCAATCGCGTTACATTTTTTTGTTTTACTACGCCGAAAAAGTCTGCGAATATACCTTTGCCGCTTTTTTTCTCTTGTTGTCTTAATAATTTTTTTTGCTGCCTTGACAGTTTGGGTTCTTTAATAAATTCTTCGTCTTTGTGTCGATGCTTATATGTTCCGAAAAAAGTAACAAGCCCAGTCAATATACAAAGCGCACTTGTAAACCATGCTATTTCTATATAACCGCGCGCACTTGCATCCATAGTTGCATAGCGACCAGGAGAAAGGAAAACCATCATAAGGAAAGATGGCACAAGCAGACTAAGGAAACTGAATGTTGTTTTGTATGCTTGTACTGCCGTTCGGTCTTCGTATGTTTTGCTTAAATCAAGTCCGAGTGCTTGGTATGGTGTTGAATAGATAGTGTTAAATGTTTCAATTACAAGTAAAAGTATCAACATGAATGCAAATTTTGAACCAATGCTCATCCCAGGGGAAATCGACCAAATTAAAATGTTGGTTATAGCAACAAATATGCAACCGAACAGTATGAATGCATGACGTTTGCCAAAGACTCGGCTTCGCATCTTGTCCGAATAATAACCTACGAATGGATCGGTGGTTGCATCCCACACAGTACCAATAGCAACAGCAAGTCCCATAAGTGCGCCAGGTATTCCCAAAATGCCTGTTCCAAAGAACATCAAAAAAGAGCCAAGAGTTTGACCGATGCTGCCATAACCGAATGCACCAAGACCATACAGCACCTTTGTGCCTGTGCCTACTTTTTTTTGTTCCACTTTATATATTAAATGAGTGGAGCAGGGGAAAAATACGTGCGTCATTGCGCAGCGAAGCCTTTGCCGTAGGCAAGCGGAAGGCGGGAACCACAATAAGTATTGAGAGATGTATGAATATCCGCCGAACCCATGCTCAGGGCAGGCTCCGTAATCCAGTTAGAGGAATAAAAGGAAGAGATAAATATTCCCACAAGATTTGTGGCTGGATTGCTTCGTACGGACAGTACAACTATTCTGCACCCACAATCTCTGTGGTCTGTCCTTCCGCTTGCCTACGGCAAAGGCTTCGCTGCGCAATGACGTTAAGTAGGTTTATCTCCTGAAGTTAAGCATTGTGTGGAAGATATGTTAAAATGTGCATTTTTTATTTGTAAAATTTTGTCAAAATGCTTATACTAGAACCAGTAATGGGGATTTTACGTTTTTCAAAGATGCGGGCATACAGTATCGTTTTAATCGGTATGGTTGCTCTTGGTGTTATCTTCCTTATATTGGGGACGGTTTTTTCTATTACAGGAACTAATATTCCAGCACAGTCTATGAGTATTTCTGCGCCAGGTGCTTATCGTGGGGCAGGCGGAATATATCGTTTAAATGTTTATTCGCGTACAACTCCAATAGTTGTAAGTGCATTGCCGTGGAGTACAACCGAACATGTGCGAATGTCGCTTGATGGTGCTGGTGCGGGTTTTGTTTCACTTTCATCACGGGCAAATACTGTGGGTTCTTCCACGCTTACAATGACAAATGGCTCGGCTGCTTTTATAGTATTAAACAATAATGCACAAGGTGTGCCGCATTTTCATAATGATCTGGGTGATCCGCCTAATAGAATAATATTAAACATTACCGTTGGTATTTTCACAGAAACGGTATATATCTTTATAAGACTCTCAAGGGAAAATGTACAAATTGCAAATCATCTTCAATGGCGACAAGGGGTTGGATTCCCTTGGGCAAATATAGATGAAGTATCACTTAACGATGATCCAGAAGCTATACGTAGATACCGTGCAAACCCGAATAACTTTCGAATTCTTTCCACATTCCATGTAATTGGATTTTCGCCTCAGCCAACACTAGTTGCAAGTAGCGAATTTAATCCAGCACAGTTTACGGCACGTGACCTTGGGACACAGGAAGTACAGTTATTTCCATTCATTATCCCAGAATGGGTTACAAGTGCGGGCGAGTTTAGTTTCGAGGTTGCAGTAAATTTTAACGGACAGCGTTTTGTTGACTTTTTTGACCTAACGATAGTACAATAGTACATTATGAAAACAACAGAATTAAAAAACATGGAAACCTTGATTGCTCTTGCAAAAAATCGTGGGTTCATTTTTCCAGGTTCAGAAATTTACGGCGGTCTTGCCAATACGTGGGACTATGGACCACTTGGTGTGGAATTAAAAAACAACGTCAAGCGCGAATGGTGGAAATATTTCGTGCAAGAAGACCGTAACTCGGTCGGTATGGACGGTGGGATTTTGATGAACCCAAATGTATGGGTTGCGTCTGGTCACGTTGGCGGTTTTTCGGATCCGCTTATGGATTGTAAATCTTGTAAGACTCGTCATCGTGCCGACCATTTATTAAATGACGACAGTTTGCCAATTGAAGAAATGGAAAAGGCAATTTTGAAAAAGAAAATAAACTGTCCTCATTGTGGAAAGTATGATTGGACAGCGATAAGACAATTTAACCTTATGTTTAAAACCGAGCGTGGGGTGGTGGATGCAAGCCTTAATACAATATATCTTCGTCCCGAGACAGCACAATCGCAATTTGTTCAATTCCAGAACTTGCAAAGGTCATCTCGCCTAAAGGTTCCTTTTGGTGTTGGACAAGTCGGAAAAGCATTTCGTAACGAGGTAACACCAGGAAACTTTACATTTAGAACGATTGAGTTTGAGCAAATGGAATATCAATACTTTACACAAGCAAATGATAGTATGAAAGATTACGAAATGTTCAAGTCTCGTGCTATGGATTTTTATAAAACACGTCTTGGATTGTTACCAGACAGATTGCGGTTTACCGATCACACAAACTTGTCGCATTATGCAAAAGCGGCGGTTGATGCCGAGTTCAAATTCCCATTCGGTTGGGGTGAGATTGGTGGGACACATCACCGTGGAACATTTGACCTTGGAAACCACCAGGAATTCAGCAAGAAAAACATGGAATACCTTGATCCAACTTCAAATGAAAAGTTTGTGCCTACCGTAATTGAATCAAGTCATGGAGCAGATCGAATTACTTTGGCTGTTCTTGCGAATGCATATTACGAAGAACAAATCGCCGAGGATGATACAAGGGTGGTTCTTCGATTCAAACCAAGTGTTGCGCCATACAAGGTTGCCGTATTGCCTTTACAGAAAAAAGGGTTGACCGAAAAATCGGATGAAGTATTTTCAATGTTATCAAAACATTTTATGACAACATACGATGATACCGCAAGTATAGGTAAGCGATATCGCCGTCAAGATGAAATTGGTACACCGTTCTGTGTAACTATTGATTATGAAACATTGGAAGATAATTGTGTAACAATAAGAGACAGAGACAGCATGCAACAAAGACGCGTAAAGCTGGATAACTTGGTTGCCGAGATTGCAAAAGGGTTGGCATAAATCTCTTGACTATATGGTAGTGTTCTAGAGTATAATTAGGTTATGGCTTTTGCATGAGCGGGGGCTAGGTCGCATTGAGGTGTTTGTTTGAGTATTATATTCTTTATATTAATTGCGATTTTGATTTTAATGCTCATGATTACAATTCACGAGCTTGGTCATTATCTTGCTGGTAAATTACTTGGTTTTAAAATCAATGAATTTTCGATTGGTTTTGGAAAGGCATTATTTAAGCGCAAGTCAAAAAAGACGGGCGAAGTTTTTGCAATACGTATGATACCGCTTGGTGGATACTGTGCGTTCGAGAGTGAAGATATTGCGGGTTCGGCTGGTAATAAAACAGAACAAGCCGAGAGTGAACAACTTGCACTAGAACGTGAACTTGCGGGCAAAAAACCATTACATAACTTTAACGAGGCACCACCATGGAAGCGATTAATTGTGTTGTTCTCTGGTGCGTTCTTTAACTTTGTTTCTGCAATTTTATTCTCGTTTATTTTGTTAATGATTGCGGGTTACACCCAAGGGGTTCGCTTGAACGAGGGTGCAATCAATGCGGGAACACCTAACACAGCAAATTTGCAGGCGGGTGATACGATCTTATCGGTAAATGGTGAGCGATTTACATTGCTTCGAAACTTTGGTGCGGTGATGTCACAATTCGAGGCGGGCGAGACAATTGTATTCAGAATAGACCGTGCTGGAATAATTGTTTACGAAGACATAACCGTTTTCGCACATCCAACCGATCAACGCCCGATGGTTGGGCTTAACCTTCGATACGCAGACATAGTGTTCCAGCCAATGGGATTTTTCGAGGCACTTGGGCGTGCATTTGGATTTACATTCCAACTTGCATGGGTGATATTGTCATTCCTTTGGATGTTGATTACGGGACAAATTGGACTTAGCGGTGTTGGCGGACCAATATCCACCGTATCGGTAATGGCACAGAGTTTATCAAGCGGATTCATTAACATATTTATCTTGCTTCCATTAATAAGTGTTAACCTTGCCGTATTTAATCTATTGCCTATACCTGCACTTGATGGTGCACGAATGGTGTTCGTTGGAATTGAATGGGTTCGTGGTAAGCCAATAAATCCCGAGATAGAGGGACGAATACATCTTGTCGGACTTGTGTTGTTGATGGGGCTTGTGCTTCTTGCCGATATGAATTTCTTGTTCGGTGGTCGAAGTATGTTGGAACTGTTCGGTCATTGGCGACTATAAAAAAACAAAATTTAAAAGACGCGGTTTGCGTCTTTTTATATATTACATGTTAAAAAAGTCTTTGACGACATTATGTTTTGATTGATAAACTAGCTCAAAGGGGATACATGAAGAAAAAATTAATTATTAGTTTGTCTGTAATACTCGTGCTTATTATGTTGTGGCCTACTATTATTTGGAGTGTGTGGGGTTTTCCAGTCAGGGGAATTAGTGCCGACGATTTTGAACTTACGTTGTCGGGAGACCAAACAATATTTAATCAAGGTGAAAATATAGCGTTTATTGTTACATTGGAAAACCAAAGTGGAAGAAATCTTAAGGTGGCTTATTTTTCGTTTGGTGGAAAACCTTATAAAAATGAAATTCCAGGCATGGTTTGGAGAGATGACTCTAGGGTGCTAGGTCCTAATATTATAACTTTTCATGATAGTAAAACTTTACAAGATAGTTGGCATTTAGGTTATGGAGTGGAGCCAGGTACATATCAAATAACGGCAGAAGTGAGTTTTTATTTGAATTGGCATCATTTAATAAATCGCAGGCAACGAATAGCCATCATCTTGGAGCCAATAACGTTGACGGTGCTATAAAGGAGTAAATTTGAAAAGGATAATATTGAAATTACTGTTAATAACAGCCTTGTTTGGTTTTTCGTTTGTCTCGATTGGGTTTATATTTGATGATGGTGGAGATTATAGAAGTACAGAGATTCGTGGTGGATATACCATTAATGATATAAGGCAAATGGTTGGTGAACAATCACCGAACGAATATTTGCGAGTTCATAATCCATATTATGGTGTGAATGTTCACAAAGTTTCTAACAACTTTCCGAATATTGCTTCATCTGTTATGCCTCTTAGTTTTTCGTATGCAAGGGAAAGAATTCGTTATAGCGGAATGCCAAATAGTGAAAGTATTGTTGTAGTTTTGATGGGTGATGGGTTTGCAGCAGGTCAACAAGGCATATTTTTAAATCATGCTCGAAGTGCAACGAATTTTATGATGAATATGTATCCGTTTAATTTATTCTCAGATATTTTTACTGTTTATGCAATACAAACAGTATCTGAACAGTCTGGCGTAAGTGTGAGGCATGGAAATTCTCGACGTGAGATAAATAATCGCTTTGGAAGTTACCTTCCAATCCAAGATGAGGTAACTATGTATAGTGGCTCACATTTTCAGATTAGGCAAATTGCGGCTTATTATGCTGGTGGCTCTCAAAATGTAAATATGATTCATGTTATAGCGAATACGACAGCATTTGGCGGTTCTGCTTGGACAGCACATCATTTGACAAATCCTGTTGTTGGCATTTCATTGACAACTGTTCATACAAATCATGGTGGATGGCATAGAACTTTTATACATGAATTTGGACATTCCTTTGGAAGCCTTGCTGATGAAAGGGGTAACGTTAATGGACGTGATGCACCAAATATGACAGCATTAAGGAATAATAACAGGTGGAGTCATTGGATAGGTAGAGAGCAAATTCAAAGTCGTTCAATAACGGCTTCAGGCGGTGGGCAATGGTTTATTCCACGTGGACACAGTACATTCCTTGGATTTGTAGATGGTGGTTGCATAATGGCGGGGACACATCGTACACTTACTTGTTTTTGTGCAGTATGTGCGGCGGAATTAGTACGAAGAATGGCCCAACATCATTCAGGTGAAACATTTTATCCAAGAGGCTCAACTCAACAGCATGTTACGGTTTTACAGAATCCAAGAAATCGTATTCTGCCATACGCATTTAATGGAAATACAGACTTACAAAGTGTGAGAATTCCCCAAGGTATAACGACAATAGGACAATATTCTTTCCTTGGTGCTACAAACTTGCGCAGAATTTATAATATGAATGAGACTCCACAATTTCTTCCGTTGACGGCATTTAGTGGACTTGCGAGAAGTAATATAGAACTGAGAGTTCCAACGGGGACTGCCACAAGCTTTTTTATGTCTGGTTGGTTTGGGTTCAATATAGTAGAATATCCTTTCTTTGATAATTGGCACCAACCCCGTTTCACTTCAAATTCAAATGGTCATGGTGTGATAACGGCAAGTGGGTATTATGCTCCGCGCAGTCCGTTTGGTGCGTTTGATGGTTGGCGTGGAACGGTGGCGGAGGGT